>Ga0247810_10000030_pt1 | contig 247978 bp, 227 predicted proteins | sample UWRJL119311C1_FD_179918 | JGI IMG/M metagenome (GOLD analysis project Ga0247810, IMG submission 179918) | Plant litter microbial communities from Arlington Agricultural Research Station in Wisconsin, United States - UWRJ-L119-311C-1 | ecosystem: Environmental > Terrestrial > Plant litter >...
ACTCTTCACCCACTGATGTTTCACCCGGAGAATCAGCTCCACCCGTTGCACCACTACCCACACAGAAAAAGAAAGTGATCCCAATGAAGAAGATCATTATTGCCTCGACCGCCCTCGCGGCAGTCGCTGCACTCGCCCTCTCGGGCTGCTCCGGCGAGACCCGCGGAGGAGACGACTCCGGCAGCGCTGCTGGCGAAGGCTTCGCCGCCGACTCGCTCATCGGTGTAGCGCTCCCCGACAAGACCAGTGAGAACTGGGTCCTGGCCGGAGACCTCTTCAAGAACGGCCTCGACGACGCCGGCTTCGAGAGCGACGTCCAGTACGCAGGCGCGAGCAACGCGGTGAAGGACCAGCAGGACCAGATCTCCTCGATGGTCACCAACGGCGCCAAGGTCATCATCATCGGTGCCAAGGACGGCGCCCAGCTCGGCACCCAGGTGCAGCAGGCCAAGGAGTCCGGCGCGGTCGTCATCGCGTACGACCGCCTCATCCTGAACACCGAGGACGTCGACTACTACGTGGCATTCGACAACTTCAAGGTCGGCCAGCTCCAGGGCCAGTCCCTCCTCGACGGCCTCGCCGCCAAGGGCGAGAAGGACTCGTACAACATCGAGCTCTTCTCCGGATCGTCTGACGACTCGAACGCCGCGGTCTTCTTCGACGGCGCGATGGACGTGCTCCAGCCCAAGATCGACGACGGAACCCTCGTCGTCGTCTCCGGCCAGACCGACATCAAGCAGACGGCTACCGCCGGCTGGAAGCCCGAGAACGCCCAGAGCCGCATGGACACGATCCTCCAGGGCTCGTACCCCGCAGGCACCGAGCTCGACGGCGTCCTCTCCCCGAACGACACCCTGGCTCGCGCGATCATCACCTCGGTCGAGGCTGCTGGCCGCGACGTGCCCGTCGTGACCGGTCAGGACTCCGAGGTCGAGTCGGTCAAGTCGATCGTCGCCGGCGTCCAGTACTCCACCATCTACAAGGACACCCGCGCGCTCGTCGCCCAGGCGATCGAGATGGCCAAGGAGCTCCAGGAGGGTGGCGAAGCCACCACGAACGACGACACCTACGACAACGGATCGAAGATCGTTCCCGCGTTCCTGCTCGCACCGGTGATCGTCACCAAGGAGAACGCAGCCGAGGTCTACAAGAACGACCCGGCGCTGCTCGAGCTCACCAAGTAACACCTCTTCACAGCACGACGGCCGACCGGGCATCGCCCGGTCGGCCGTTGCTCGTTGTGCCGACGTGCATAATGGGGAACGTTCACTAGCGGACGACGACGGGAATCGCGATTATGGAGACGGATCGGGTTCGGGCTCCGAACATCCGCGATGTCGCCGCTCTCGCCGGTGTCTCCTACCAGACCGTCTCGCGCGTTCTCAACGACAGTCCGAGCATCCGCCCCAGCACGCGCGAACGGGTTCTCGCGGTGATCCAGGAGGTCGGCTACCGGCCCAACCAGGCGGCCCGCGCCCTCGTGACGAGTCGCTCCGGCATGATCGGCGTGCTCTCCACCCAGTCGACGCAGTACGGTCCGACCACGAGCGTCAACGCGATCGAGGAGGCGGCGCGGGACGCGGGCTACCGGCTCAGCATCACCACGGTCTCCTCCGGCGACGCCGCGTCGATGGCGGCCGGGGTCGAATACCTGCTCAGTCAGGCGGTGGAGGCGATCGTGATGATCGCACCGCAGGTGGGGCTGTTCGAGGCTCTCTCCGGGCTGAGCATCGCGGTACCCTTCGTCACCCTCGAGTCCACCGGGCGCGACTCCGACCACAGCCTCTCCGTCGACCAGGTCGCCGGCGCGCGGCTCGCGACGGAGCACCTGCTGCAGCTCGGCCACACGGAGATCGCGCATCTCGCGGGCCCCGGCGACTGGATCGAGGCGAACGCGCGCCGGGAGGGCTTCCGGCTCGCGATCGGCGCCGCAGGGCTGCGCGAGCACACGGTGCTCGCCGGCGACTGGAGTGCGCAGTCCGGCTACGAGGTGGGACTGCGAATGCTGGCGTCCCGCGAGATCACCGCCGTCTTCGCGGGCAACGACCAGATGGCCCTCGGCCTCGTGCACGCCGCGAACGAGCTCGGTCGTGCCGTGCCGCACGACCTGAGCGTGGTGGGCTTCGACGACATCCCCGAGGCCGCGCACTTCCTTCCGGCGCTCACGACCGTGCGGCAGAACTTCGCCGAGATCGGTCGGCGCGCCGTCGCACAGCTGCTGGCCGACCTCCGCGGCGGTGGCGAGCCGCACGAGCACGGCCGCATTCCGCCCGAGCTCGTCGTGCGGGCGTCGACCGCGGCGCACTGACCGCGGCGCACCGACCGCTCGTCCGCCGTCCCGCTCACCCGATCGCAGAAGTCGAGCGCGCCACGACTTGACAGATGTGACCGTTTCGCATTGACTGTCTTCCAGCGCAGATGTGAACGGTCACATATGCGCGGCCGCCACGGCCGAACGACGACAACGAGGTCTGATCAGTGAGCTTCCCCACCCCGCCGAGCGGCGACGTGCCAGCAGGCGACGCGAGTGGCGCGATTCTCGCCGGCCGCACCTCCCTCGGAATCGAGCTGGGCTCCACCCGCATCAAGCTCTGCCTCATCGCCGATGGCGATGCCTCCACCGTGCTCGCCGTCGGCGGCCACGACTGGGAGAACGACTTCGCCGGGGGCGTGTGGACCTACTCGCTCGACGACGTGTGGGCCGGCCTCCAGACCGCCTTCGCGGACCTCGTCGGCGACGCCGCACGCCGTCACGGCGTGCGGCCGACCACCTTCGGCGCGATCGGCGTCTCGGCGATGATGCACGGCTACCTGCCCTTCGACGGCGCAGGCACCCAGCTGGTCCCCTTCCGCACGTGGCGCAACACCTCGACCGGAGCGGCGGCCGCCGAACTGTCCGCCCTGTTCGGCCAGAACATCCCGCTGCGCTGGTCGATCGCGCACCTGCACCAGGCGGTACTCGACCGTGAGCCGCACCTCGGCGACCTCGACTTCGTCACCACGCTCGCGGGCTACGTGCACTGGCGTCTCACCGGCCGCCGGGTTCTCGGGGTCGGCGACGCCTCGGGCATGTTCCCGATCGGCAGCGGCACGACGGGCTACGACACCGCCCTCCTCGCCGCCTACGACCGCCTCGGGACGGGACTCGATCTCCCCGCACTCCTGCCGGAGGTGCTCGTCGCCGGTCGGCCCGCGGGCGAGCTCACCGCCCAGGGCGCCGCGCTACTCGACCCGAGCGGTGCACTGCAGCCCGGCGCGGTGTTCTGCCCGCCGGAGGGTGACGCCGGCACCGGCATGGTCGCCACCTGCTCCGTCGCGACGCGCACCGGCAACGTGAGCGCGGGCACGAGCATCTTCGCAATGGTCGTGCTGGAGCGCCCGCTCGGCGCGGTGCACCACGAGCTGGACCTCGTCACCACGCCGGCCGGCGACCCGGTGGCGATGGTGCACTGCAACAACGGCGCCAGCGAGCTCGCCGCCTGGGCCACACTGTTCGGCCGGTTCGCCGACGCCTCCGGCTCCCCTCTAGACGCCGACACCGTCTTCGACGTGCTGTTGCGCGAGGCGCTCGAGGGTGAACCCGATGCTGGCGGTCTTCTGGCGTACAACCACCTCGCGGGCGAGCCGATCGCCGGGCTCGACGGTGGCCGCCCGCTGGTGGTGCGCACGCCCGACAGCAGGCTCACCCTCTCGAACTTCATGCGCGCCCAGCTCTACGGCGTCTTCGGCACCCTCGCCCTCGGCATGCGAGTGCTCGCCGAGGAGCACGTGGAGATCGACCGCATGTTCGCGCACGGCGGCCTGTTCCGCACCGCGGGGGTCGCGCAGCGCGTGCTCGCCGGAGCCCTGGACACCCCGGTCTCCGTCGCCGAGTCGGCCTCCGAGGGCGGGGCGTGGGGCATCGCGGTTCTCGCCTCCTACCTCTCGGCGTCGTGGACGGGGATCGGCCTCGACGAGTACCTGCGCGAGACGGTGTTCGCGCGCGCGCTCTTCGACACGGTCGACCCCGACCCCGCGGACGTCGCGGGCTTCGCCGCCTACCTCGAGCGCTTCAGCGACGGGCTCGCCATCGAGCGCGCCGCCGTGGACGCCCTCCCGTTGACAGGAGCCGACCGATGACCGGATTCACCGCGGAGATCCAGGCCGCCATCGACCGCACCCGCGCCGAGGTCGCCGGGCTGCACGCCGAGCTCGTGCGCTACGGCCTCGTGGTCTGGACCGGCGGCAACGTCTCCGGCCGGGTGCCCGGCGCCGACCTCTTCGTGATCAAGCCGAGCGGCGTGGTCTACGACGACCTCGCCCCCGAGAACCAGATCCTCTGCGACCTCGACGGCGCCGTCGTGCCCGGCACGCCCGGCTCGGAGCGCAGCCCCTCGAGCGACACCGCGGCGCACGCCTACGTGTACCGCGAGCTGCCCGAGGTGGGCGGCCAGGTGCACACCCACTCCACCTATGCCACCGCGTGGGCGGCGCGCGGCGAGGCGATCCCCTGCGTGATCACGGCGATGGCCGACGAGTTCGGAGGGGAGATCCCCGTGGGACCCTTCGCGATCATCGGCGACGACTCGATCGGCCGCGGCGTGGTCGCCACGCTGCGCGGGCACCGCTCCCGGGCGGTGCTCATGCAGAACCACGGCGTCTTCACCATCGGGAAGGACGCGAAGGACGCGGTGAAGGCCGCCGTGATGGCCGAGGACGTGGCCCGCACCGTGCACGTCTCCCGCCAGCTCGGGGCGCCGATCCCCATTCCCGAAGCGGCGATCGACTCGCTCTTCGACAGGTACCAGAACGTCTACGGGCAGAAAGCAGCAACCGAATGAGCACCTCGATCATCCCCGACCTGAAGCAGAACGAGGTCTGGTTCCTCACCGGCAGCCAGGACCTCTACGGCGAGGAGACCCTGGCCCAGGTGGCCGAGCAGTCGCTCGAGGTCGTGCGCCTGCTCAACGACTCGAGCGGCATCCCGGTCACGATCGTCTGGAAGCCGGTGTTGAAGAGCCCCGAGGCGATCCGCCGCGCGATGCTCGATGCCACCACGAACGACACCGTGGTCGGCGTGATCGCCTGGATGCACACCTTCAGCCCGGCCAAGATGTGGATCCAGGGGCTCGACGCCCTGCGCAAGCCCTTCCTGCACCTGCACACCCAGGCGAACATCGAGCTGCCCTGGGCCGACATCGACTTCGACTTCATGAACCTCAACCAGGCCGCGCACGGCGACCGCGAGTTCGGCTACATCGCCAGCCGCATGTCCGTTCCGCGCAAGACCGTGGTCGGCCACGCGAGCACCCCGGCCGTCACGAGCCAGGTCGGCACCTGGACCCGCGCCGCCTCCGGCTGGGCCGCCACCCGCAGCCTCAAGCTCGCCCGCTTCGGCGACAACATGCGCGGCGTCGCGGTGACCGAGGGCGACAAGACCGAGGCCGAGATCCGCTTCGGCGTGAGCATCAACACCTGGGGCGTCAACGAGCTGGTCGAACGCGTCGACACAGCGAGCGAAGCGGATGTCGACGCCCTGGTCGCCGAGTACGAGAACCTCTACGAGGTGGCCGGGGAGCTGCGCCGCGGCGGGGAGCGTCACGAGTCGCTGCGCTACGGCGCCCGCACCGAACTGGGGCTGCGGTCCTTCCTCGAGGAGGGCGGCTTCGGTGCCTTCACCACCAGCTTCGAGGACCTCGGCGGGCTCCGTCAGCTGCCCGGCCTGGCCGTGCAGCGGCTGATGGCCGACGGCTACGGTTTCGGCGGGGAGGGCGACTGGAAGACCGCCGTGCTCATCCGTGCGGCGAAGGTGATGGGTGCCGGGCTGCCCGGCGGCGCCTCGCTGATGGAGGACTACACCTACAACCTCGTGCCCGGCGAGGAGGTCATCCTCGGAGCGCACATGCTCGAGATCTGCCCCTCGCTCACCACCTCGAGGCCGCGCCTCGAGATCCACCCGCTCGGCATCGGCGGCCGTGAGGACCCGGTGCGCCTGGTCTTCGACACCGATGCCGGCCCCGGCGTGGTCGTCGCCCTCTCCGACATGCGCGACCGCTTCCGGCTCGTGGCCAACGAGGTCGAGGTCGTCGACCTGCCGGCCCCGCTGCCGCACCTGCCGGTGGCGCGCGCGGTCTGGAAGCCCGCGCCCGACCTCGCGACCAGCGCGACCGCCTGGCTCACCGCCGGGGCCGCCCACCACACCGTGCTCTCCACGGCGATCGGCGTTCAGGCGTGGGAGGACTACTCCGTGATGGCGCAGACCGAACTACTCGTGATCGACCACGACACCACCACCCGCGGCTTCGCCCGCGAGGTCACGTGGAACGCCGCCTACTACCGGCTCGCCCAGGGCATGTAGCCCCTCCGACTTGCGGACGATTCGACGCCCGCAACCGTGGCCCGGCTCTCATGGACGAAGCCGTACCGCACAGCACCGAAGACAGAGACGTCCAAACAATCGAAACGGATACACAGTGAACAAGAGAAAGATGCTCGTCACCGCGGCAGCAGCCGCATCCCTGATGCTCGCGCTCTCGGCATGCTCCGGCAGCCGCGGCGGAGCCGGCGGTTCCGACGAGAGCACAGAGGGCGCCCTCGTCGGCGTCTCGATGCCCACGCAGCAGTCGGAGCGCTGGATCACCGACGGCGCGAACGTGGAGTCCGAGCTCGAGGACCTCGGCTACACGGTCGACCTGCAGTTCGCCAACGACGACATCCCCACCCAGGTGCAGCAGATCGAGGCCATGATCACCTCGGGCGCCCGCGCCCTGATCGTCGCGTCGATCGACGGCACGACCCTCACCGACGTGCTGCAGACCGCCGCGGACGCCGACATCCCGGTGATCGCCTACGACCGCCTGATCAACGGCACCGAGAACGTCGACTACTACACGACCTTCGACAACTACGAGGTGGGCGTGCAGCAGGCGACCTCGCTGCTCACCGGCCTCGGTGTGCTCGACGAGTCCGGCGCCGAGACCGGCGAGGCGGGCCCGTTCAACATCGAGCTCTTCGCGGGCAGCCCCGACGACAACAACGCGACCTTCTTCTGGGACGGCGCGATGGACACCCTCAAGCCCTTCATGGACAGCGGCGTCGTCGTCGTGCCCTCCGGCCAGGTGGAGTTCGAGCAGGCCGCGATCCTCCGCTGGCTGCCGGAGACCGCCCAGGAGCGCATGGAGAACATCCTCACCATCATCGGCAGCACCAAGCTCGACGGTGTGCTCTCGCCCTACGACGGCCTCTCGATCGGCATCATCTCCGCCCTCACCAGCGGCGGCTACGCCAACGACGCCCTCCCCGTGATCACGGGCCAGGACGCCGAGGTCGGCTCGATCGTCTCGATCAAGAACGGCGAGCAGTACTCGACGATCTTCAAGGACCTCCGTCTGCTGAGCAAGCAGGCCGCGACCATGGTCGACGGCGCGCTGAACGACACCGAGGTCGAGGTGAACGACGAGGAGACCTACGACAACGGCGTGAAGGTCGTGCCGTCCTTCCTCATCCCCTCCGTCATCGTGACGGCGGACAACTACGAGAAGGAGCTCGTCGAGAGCGAGTACTACACCGAGGACGACCTCAAGTAGGTCTGAATCTGCCGGGCGGATGCTGCGTCGTCCGCCCGGCCCCCGTCATCCGCTCTAAGAAAATCACCAGAAACGAACACGAAGCGAGGCTGAGAATGAACCACACCATTCTTGAGATGCGCGAGATAACGAAGACCTTCCCGGGCGTCAAGGCTTTGCAGGACGTGAGTCTCAGCGTGACGCGGGGCGCGGTGCACGCCATCTGCGGCGAGAACGGCGCGGGCAAGTCCACCCTGATGAAGGTGCTGTCGGGTGTCTACCCGCACGGCGAGTACGAGGGGGAGATCGTCTTCGAAGGCGAGACCGTGGAGTTCAAGGACATCCGCGACAGCGAGGACAAGGGGATCGTGATCATCCACCAGGAGCTCGCGCTGAGTCCCTACCTCTCGATCGCCGAGAACATCTTCCTCGGCAACGAGGTCTCCAAACGCGGCTGGATCGACTGGGACGCCACCAACCTCGAGGCGTCGAAGCTGCTCGCGCGGGTCGGACTGAAGGACAACCCGATCACCAAGGTGAGCGACATCGGCGTCGGCAAGCAGCAGCTCGTCGAGATCGCCAAGGCGCTGTCGAAGGAGGTCAAGCTGCTGATCCTCGACGAGCCGACGGCGGCGCTCAACGACGAGGACTCCGCACACCTGCTCGACCTGATCACCCACCTCAAGGGGCAGGGGATCACCTCCATCGTGATCAGCCACAAGCTCAACGAGATCAAGGCCATCGCCGACAAGGTGACGGTGATCCGCGACGGCAAGACGATCGAGACGCTCGACCTCGTCGACGACGACGTCTCGGAGAACCGGATCATCAAGGCGATGGTCGGGCGCGACCTCGAGAGCCGCTACCCGGAGAGGGTGCCCGACATCGGCGCCGAGGTGTTCCGGATCGCGGACTGGACGGTGCACGACCCGCGGGAGTCGTCGCGCGTCGTGATCGACGCGGCGAACCTGTCGGTGCGCGCCGGCGAGGTCGTCGGGATCGCCGGGCTGATGGGCGCGGGGCGCACGGAGCTCGCGATGAGCGTCTTCGGCCGCTCCTACGGGTCGAACATCAGCGGCCAGGTGTACATGCACGGCAAGGAGGTCAAGACGCGCACGGTGAGCGAGGCGATCGGCAACGGCATCGCCTACGCCACCGAGGACCGCAAGACCTTCGGGCTCAACCTGATCGACACGATCACCCGCAACATCTCCACCGCCGGCCTGTCGAAACTCGCGATCCGCGGCTGGGTCGACGGCGGGCGGGAGCAGGGCGTCGCCGAGGGCTACCGCAAGTCGATGAACATCAAGGCGCCGAGCGTCTCGGCGATCACCGGCAAGCTCTCCGGCGGCAACCAGCAGAAGGTCGTGCTGTCGAAGTGGATGTACTCCGATCCGGAGGTGCTCATCCTCGACGAGCCGACGCGCGGCATCGACATCGGCGCCAAGTTCGAGATCTACAGCATCATCAACCAGCTCGTCGCGGCGGGCAAGGCCGTGATCGTCATCAGCTCGGAGCTTCCCGAGCTGCTGGGCATCTGCGACCGCATCTACGCGCTCGCCGAGGGGCGCATCACCGGGGAGCTCCCCATCAGCGAGGCGACCCCCGAGTCGCTCATGCAGTACATGACCAAGGAGAAGGAATGACCACCGTAGAGACCAAGAGCGACGCGATCGGCTTCTTGACGAGCCGACTGCGGCAGATCGGTATCTTCATCGCGCTCATCGTCATCGTCATCCTGTTCCAGCTGCTGACCGAGGGCCGGCTGCTCACCCCGGGCAACGTCTCGAACATCATCGTGCAGAACAGCTACATCCTGATCCTCGCGATCGGCATGGTGATGGTCATCATCGCCGGCCACATCGACCTGTCGGTCGGGTCGATCGCGGCCTTCGTCGGGGCGGTCACCGGTGTGATCGCCGTGGACTGGGGGCTTCCCTGGTACCTCGCGATCGCCGCCGGCATGGTGCTCGGCGCGCTCGCCGGGGCCTGGCAGGGTTTCTGGATCGCCTTCGTCGGCATCCCCGCCTTCATCGTGACGCTGGCCGGCATGCTGATGTTCCGCGGCCTCACCCAGATCACACTCGGCAACACCCAGATCACGCCGTTCCCCACCGAGTACCGCCAGCTGGGCGGCGGGTTCCTCTTCCCGCAGCTGTTCCCGGCCGCGACCTCGCCGCTGGAATGGATCACCGTGGGCCTCGGCGTGCTGGCGACGCTGATGCTCGTCACCTCGCAGCTGCGCGGACGCGCCAAGCGAGTGGCGAACGACCTCGAGGACGAACCGGCCGCCTGGTTCTACACCAAGCTCGCCTTCGGAGCGGCCCTGATCCTCGGCATCACCTACCTGCTCGCCAGCGCGCGCGGCACCCCGATCGTGCTCATCGTTCTGGCCGTGCTCGTCGTGGTCTACTCGGCGGTCATGAACCGCAGCGTGTTCGGGCGTCACATCTACGCGATCGGCGGAAACCTCAACGCGGCGAAGCTCAGCGGCATCAAGACCCAGTGGGTCACCTTCTGGCTCTTCGTGAACATGGGCACGCTCGCGGCGCTCGCCGGGATCGTCTTCACCGGGCGCCTGAACTCCGCGGGGCCGGGTGCGGGAAACCTGTTCGAGCTCGACGCGATCGCCGCGGCCTTCATCGGCGGCGCAGCCGTGCAGGGCGGGGTGGGCACGGTGATCGGAGCGATCACCGGTGGCCTCATCATGGGCGTTCTCAACAACGGTATGTCGCTGCTCGGAATCGGAACGGACTACCAGCAGTACATCAAGGGACTCGTGCTGCTGCTCGCGGTCGCGTTCGACGTGTTCAACAAGCGGCGCACGAGCCGGGTGCGCAAGTAGCACCCCGAAGCGGGGGAGCCCGCGTGCCGAGATTCGTGTGGGGTCTCGGCACGCGGGCTCGTTCCTCGCGCTAGCGGATCAGAGCACCTCCCCGGTGGTCGAAGTCCTCCGCCGTGAGCTGCTGCTGCACGGCCATGCGGCTCCCGTCTTCGAAGAAGCCGCTCTTCGTGCGCACCAGGGTCTGCACGGAGTGCGCGACCGCGTCGCCGAGCTCGTTCAGCGCGGCGGTGCTCAGGTTGGTGATGGTGTCGCAGGCCTGGTGGTAGCAGGGGTCGTAGGGCTCCCCGGCGGTGCCGCCGTAGATCGCGGCCTCCTCCTCGGTCTTCAGACCCTCCGCTCCGCTGAACAGCCCGCCGGCCGGGATCCCGGCCGCGATGAAGGGGCCGTAGTCGCTGCGCCCGTCGAACGCGGTCGGGGCGGAGGCGAGGTCCTTCTCGGCGAAGTAGTCGGTGAACAGCGACTCGATCTGCGCGGATCCGGGAGGGCCCGCTTCGCCCTGTCCGCCATCCGGGCCCGAGTTCGACCCGTCGCCGTCGTAGACGAAGCGCACGTAGTTCGTCGAGCCGAGCATGTCGAAGTTGAGGTTGGCGTAGATGGTCGCCAGCTCGTCATCGCTCAGCGAGGCGACGTAGTGCTCGGAGCCGAGCAGCCCCGACTCCTCCGCGCCCCAGAACGCGAAGCGCACCTGCTGGCGCGGCTTCTTGCCCACGTCGGCGAGCTGGATCGCGGTCTCCAGGATGGTGGCCGTCCCGCTGCCGTTGTCGTTGATGCCGGGGCCCTCGGCGACGGAGTCGAGATGCGCCCCGACCACCACCACCTTGTTCGGGTCGCCCTCCGGCCAGTCGGCGATCACGTTGCTGGTCGTGCGGGTCTCCGACACCGTGTCGGCGCTCAGCGTGACCGTGACCGCGCCGGCCGCTGCGGCGTCGTAGAGCGCGACACCGTCGGCGTAGCTGATGCCGAGGACCGGCACCGCGACGGGGACGTCGAGCGTCACGCCGGTGAGCAGGTCGGTGCGTCCGGGGTTGCCCTCGTTGAAGACCAGCACCGCGTCGTAGCCCGCGGCCACGGCGTTCGCCACCTTCACCCCGAAGTTGCAGGTGCCGCGCTGCACGAGCGCGACCTGGGTGTCGGTAGCGGATGCCGGCGCGTAGTCGCCGGGCAGGCATCCTGCTGCGGAGCTCGGTGTCGGGGTGGCCGGGATCACGACGTTCGTCGCGGCGACGACCGTGCCCGTCACCTCGCCGGCACCCGAGTACTGGAACGTGGCCGACGCGATGTCGCCCGGAGTCGGGGAGACCTGGCTGAGGGTCGACGGTCCGAGCTCCTCGAAGAACGGGAAGTCGAACTCCTGGCTGGTCACCTCGTAACCCGCGTCCGTGAGCTTCTGCGTCACGTAGGCCGCCGAGGCGTCGTACCCGGGCGAGCCCGAGACGCGTGTTCCCGCGTAGTTGTTGGCGATCCGTTGCAGCACCCTCTCGTGCTGCAGGATGCCGTTGACGGTCACCGCCCTCTCCAGCTTCCTCGTGTTCACGTCGTCGATCGCCACGGCGGCCGTGGATGGAACCGCCACCGCAACCACGACCAGGCCGGCAAGCAGCGTTGCTTTTCTTCGCACGTCGATCTCCTCATCCGGGCGCGCCCGTCGAGTGGACGCGCGCTCTTTGACTCGAGGCTTCCGCAGCGGCGTCACGGTCGGAACTGCCCGGTTCCCTTCCGGCGCCGCGATGTACAATATGCCGGCCCGCCGCAATTGAGAGCCCTCACAATCGCGGCTCGTGCTCTCGGCCGACGCGCGGCATCCGCTCTCGTCCGTCGTGTCGTCGGGCCGATCGGTCCGCGGCTTCCGGTCATTCACGTTACCCAACCGTTATATTCGCGCGTTGTGAGCCGGTAATTGTGAACGCTAACATCGCAACCAGCCAGAATGACCTGGTTGGCCGGGTGCATCCCGCGCAGATGTGCATCGCGCGGCTCGGAACACTGAACAAGGAGGTTTGGTCCGATGAAGAAACTCATGGGGATGGCGGCGGTGGGCGCGATACTCGTCGCCCTCACCGGATGCGCATCAGGCGGCGACGGCGGGGCCGGGGCGGGCGGCGACGACGAGCTCGTGGTCGGGTTCTCGCAGGTGGGAGCCGAGAGCGGATGGCGCACCGCGAACACCAAGTCGATCCAGGGCGCCTTCGAGGACGCGGGCATCGAACTCAAGTTCTCCGACGCGCAGGGGAAGCAGGAGAACCAGATCAAGGCGATCCGCTCCTACATCCAGCAGCAGGTCGACGTGATCGCGTTCTCGCCGGTCGTGGAGTCCGGCTGGGACACCGTGCTCAAGGAGGCGAAGGACGCGGGCATCCCCGTGGTGCTCACCGACCGCTCGGTCGACTCGAAGGACGACACCCTGTACGAGTCGTTCCTCGGCTCCGACTTCATCCTCGAGGGCGAGCGGGCGGGCGACTGGGTCAACACCGAGTTCGCCGACGCCGACTCCGTGAAGGTCGTGGAGCTGCAGGGCACCACGGGCGCCGCACCGGCCAACGACCGCGCGGAGGGCTTCCGCAACAAGGTCACCGACCCGAAGTTCGAGATCGTCGCCAGCCAGACCGGCGACTTCACCCGGGCGGGCGGCAAGCAGGTGATGGAGGCGTTCCTCAAGGCCCACCCGCAGATCGACCTGGTCTACGCCCACAACGACGACATGGGCCTCGGCGCCATCGAGGCCATCGAGGCGGCGGGCAAGGTGCCGGGAACGGACATCACGATCGTCACCGTCGACGCGGTGAAAGACGGCATGACCGCCCTCTCGGAGGGCAAGATCAACTTCATCGTCGAGTGCTCGCCGCTGCTGGGCGACCAGCTCGTGGAGATCGCCGAGAAGGTCGCCGCCGGCGAGGAGGTCGAGAAGCGGATCGTGACCGAGGAGGGCACCTTCACGCAGGAGCAGGCGATCGAGGCCCTGCCCGACCGGCAGTACTGAGCGCACTCCACTCGTCGGGCCCGGCCGCCGTGGCCGGGCCCGACACCCCGTACCGCACTCGATGAAGAGGACAGCGCGAGCATGACGACTACCCCCGTATCCAGCCCGGCCACGGACGCACCGGCCCCGGCCGGCGACCCCGTCATCGAGATGACCGACATCTCGATCAGCTTCCCGGGAGTGAAGGCGCTCGACTCCGTGAGCTTCCGCATGTTCCCCGGCGAGGTGCACTCGCTCATGGGCGAGAACGGGGCGGGCAAGTCCACCCTGATCAAGGCGCTCACCGGCGTCTACGCCATCGACAGCGGCACCATCAGCCTGGCCGGCGCCCCGCTGGTGATCAGCGGCCCCGCGCAGGCGCAGGCCGCCGGCATCAGCACCGTCTACCAGGAGGTGAACCTCCTGCCCAACCTCTCGGTGGCCGAGAACATCATGCTCGGACGCGAGCCCCGCCGCTTCGGCGTCATCGACTGGCGTGCCACGCGAGAGCGGGCGGCCGAGCTGCTCGAGCGCCTGCACCTCGACATCGACCCGGGCTCGCAGCTCAGCGCGCACTCGCTGGCGGTGCAGCAGCTGATCGCCATCGCGCGGGCCACCGACGTCGACGCGAAAGTGCTCGTTCTCGACGAGCCGACCTCGAGCCTCGATGCGGATGAGGTCTCCGAGCTCTTCCGGGTCATCCGCGGTCTCAAAGACGCCGGGGTCGCGATTCTCTTCGTCTCCCACTTCCTCGACCAGGTCTACGAGATCTCCGACCGGCTCACCGTGCTGCGCAACGGCGCGCTCGTGGGCGAGTACCTCACCCGGGAGATGCTGCGGATCGAGCTCGTGCACAAGATGATCGGCAAGGAGCTGGCCACCCTCGAGAGTCTCGAGACCAAGACCCGGGTCGCCGCGGTGGAGAGCGATGCCGCGGAGGCGGAGGTGCCGTACCTGCGGGCGTCCGGTCTCGGGCGCACGGGATCCGTGGAGCCCACCGATCTGACGATCCATCAGGGGGAGGTGGTGGGGCTCGCCGGGCTGCTGGGCTCGGGCCGCACCGAGATCGCCCGCCTGATCACCGGCGCCGACCGGGCGGACAGCGGAGAGCTCCGCATCCGCGGAGAGAGGAGGAGACTGCGCACGCCGCGCGCCGCCCTGCGCGACCGCATCGCCTACTCCTCCGAGGACCGCAAGCGCGAGGGCATCGTGGAGGAGCTCAGCGTGCGCGACAACATCGTGCTCGCGCTGCAGGCCGACCGCGGGTGGCTGCGGCGCATCTCGCGGCGGCGGCAGGACGAACTGGCGCAGAGCTACATCTCGGCGCTCGGCATCCGCCCGGCGAACCCCGACGCGCTGGTGCGCAACCTCAGCGGCGGCAACCAGCAGAAGGTGCTCCTCGCGCGCTGGCTGGCGGTCGCGCCGCGTCTGCTGGTTCTCGACGAGCCGACCCGCGGCATCGACGTGGGGGCCAAGGCCGAGATCCAGAAGCTCGTCTCCAGCCTCGCCGACGAGGGCATGGCGGTGGTCTTCATCTCCGCGGAGCTGGAGGAGGTGCTGCGGCTCAGCCACCGCATCGCCGTGATGCGCGACCGGCGCAAGGTGGCCGACCTCCCCAACGAGGACGTCACGGTCGGCGAGATCATGGGCCTCATCGCGAGCGGGGCGGACGCATGAACCTCTCGAGCATCGCCGACCTGCCCAAGGCCCGGCTGTTCTGGCCGATCGCCACCCTCGCGGCCCTGCTGCTGCTCAACCTCGCGGTGTCGCCCGGCTTCTTCCAGATCCAGTTCCAGAACGGGCACCTCTTCGGCAGCCTGATCGACATCCTGCGCAACGGGGCGCCGACCCTGCTGGTGGCGCTCGGCATGACGCTGGTGATCGCCACCCGGGGCATCGACCTCTCCGTCGGGGCCGTCGTCGCCATCGCCGGCGCGCTGGCCTGCACGATCATCGCGGACTCCCCGTCGCCCGACTCCGTGGGCACCGTGCTCTTCGCCGTCACGGTGGCCGTGGGCTTCTCACTCGTCCTCGGGGCGTGGAACGGCCTGCTCGTGGCGGTGTTCGGCATCCAGCCGATCATCGCGACACTGATCCTGATGACGGCGGGCCGCGGCATCGCGATGCTGATCACCGAGGGCCAGATCATCACCGTGTCGAGCGCGCCGTACAAGGTGATCGGTGCGGGGTACTGGTTCGGCCTGCCCGCGTCGATCGTGATCGCGGCGGCGATGTTCGTGGTGGCCGCGCTGCTCACCCGCAAGACCGCGCTCGGCCTGCTGATCGAGTCGGTGGGAATCAACCCGGTCGCCAGCCGGCTCGCGGGGGTCCGCGCCCGCGGCATCATCTGGACCGTCTACGTGTTCAGTGCGGTGTGCGCCGCCGTCGCGGGGTTGATGATCTCCTCGAACGTCACGGCCGCCGACGCGAACAGCGCCGGTCTCTGGATCGAGATGGACGCGATCCTCGCCGTGGTGATCGGCGGCACCTCGCTCGCCGGCGGCCGGTACTCGCTCACCGGCACGCTGATCGGCGCCTTCGTCATCCAGACGCTCACCACCACCGTCTACACGGTGGGTATCGCGCCCTCGATCACCCTCGTCTTCAAGGCGCTGGTGGTGATCGCGGTGTGCCTGCTGCAGTCCCCGGTCCTGCAGCAGAGGCTGCAGGCGCGCCGGCGTCCCCCGGGGAGCCGGCCACCGGCATCCGCTGTAACCGCGAAGAAGGGGGCCCTCGTCTCATGAGCACCTCGATGGCTCCCGCCTTCTCGCTGGCCCGCACCGGCCGCGGGATCCTCGGCTCGCGCTACACGCCCGTGCTGGTGACACTCGCACTGCTGATCGTGATGTTCCTGGTCGGGGCGAGCCGGTACCGCGGCTTCGCCTCCGGGCAGGTGGTCGCGAACCTCTTCGTCGACAACGCCTTCCTGATCGTGCTCGCGGTGGGCATGACCTTCGTGATCCTCACCGGAGGGATCGACCTCTCGGTCGGCTCGGTGGTGGCGCTCTCCACGATGATCGCGGCGTCGCTCGCCCGCGACGGGTGGCCGCCCGCCGCGGTGATCCTCGTGGTGCTGGTGACGACGTCGACGCTCGGCCTGCTGGTGGGGCTTGTGATCCACTACTTCGCGATCCAGCCGTTCATCGCCACGCTCGCCGCGATGTTCCTGGCCAGGGGCCTCTGCTACGTGATCAGCCTCGACTCGATCTCGATCACCGAACCCTGGTTCACGGCCATGGCGCAGACGCGGATCCCGCTCGCGCCGGGGCTCACGATCTCGCCGAGCGTGATCGTGGCGGCCGTGGTCGTGGCCGTGGCCTTCGTGGTGCTGCACTACACGCGGCTGGGGCGCACCGTGTACGCGATCGGCGGAGGAGAGCAGTCGGCGATGCTGATGGGGCTCCCGGTGCCGCGCACCAAGGTGCTCGTCTACGTGATCAGCGGATTCTGCTCGGGGGTGGCGGGCGTGCTCTTCACCTTCTACACGCTCTCCGGATACAGCCTCACCGCCGTGGGCATGGAGCTCGACGCCATCGCGGCGGTGGTGATCGGCGGCACGCTGCTCACCGGAGGCTACGGATTCGTGCTCGGATCGCTGCTCGGCGTGCTGCTGCTCGGCGTGATCCAGACCATCATCAGCTTCGAGGGCACACTCTCCTCGTGGTGGACGAAGATCGTGATCGGCTCTCTGCTGCTGGTGTTCATCATCCTGCAGCGCCTCCTCACCGCGCGGCGGCGGTGACGCCGGCAGCGATAATGGCCTGTACGGGGCATGGCGGACTGGGGAGCGGAACGGGCTGGTGAGTATCGACGACAAGGCGCGTGCGGCGACGATCTTCGACGTCGCCCGGCTCGCCGGGGTGTCGCACCAGACGGTGTCGCGAGTGCTCAACGACCTGCCGAACGTGCGGCCGGCCACGCGGGTGCGGGTCGAGGACGCGATCAAGCAGCTGCGCTACCGGCCGTCGCCCGCCGCGCGCGCCCTGGTCACCCGGCGTTCGCGCACCATCGGGCTCATCACCACGGGCAACCCCGACTACGGGCCGTCGAGCATCCTGCTCGGGTTCACCGAGGCCGCCAGGCACGCCCGCTACCTCGTGAGCATCTCGAGCATGCTCGAGACCGACGTGGCGTCGATGCGCGCAGCGGTAGAGCTGCTGCTCGGGCAGAACGTCGAGGCGATCGTGCTGATCGCGGCCCACCGCGGCGCCCTCGAGGCGATCCAGGGCATCGATCTCGGGGTGCCGCTGCTCGCCGTGGAGTCGAGCGGGCGGGTCGGCTTCCACAGTGTGTCGATCGACCAGTTCCGCGGCGGATACGACGCCACCTGCCACCTCATCGCGCTGGGGCACCGCGACATCGTGCACGTCGCCGGACCGGAGGACTCGATGGACGCCACCGAGCGGGTGCGCGGCTGGCGCGCCGCGCTCTCCGAGCACGCCCTCGTCGCGCGCGAGCCGCTGGTGGGCGACTGGAGCCCGGCGAGCGGATTCCGCATCGGGCTCGAGCTCGCGGACGACGTGTCGTTCACGGCCGTGTTCAGCGCCAACGACCAGATGGCCCTCGGGGTGATGCACGCCCTCGGCACCCGCGGCATCCGTGTGCCGGAGGATGTGAGCGTGATGGGCTTCGACGACATCCCGGAGGCCGAGCACTTCACCCCGCCGCTGAGCACGGTACGACAGGACTTCGGCGAACTCGGACGCACCGTGATGTCGACGCTGTTGGCGGTGATCCAGGACGGGTCTCTCGCCCAGGCGCCGCATCCGCTCGCCCAGCTGGTCGAGCGCGAGTCGACGGCGCCGCCGCGCGGCTGAGCGACGCGCGCCGCCTCAGGCGCGCCGGGCCGCGTACTGCTCGCCGATCACCGCCGCCGTGTTCGCCGGCAGGCTCACCGCGATCTCGGTCGACCACGCCGGCAGCTCGCCGGTGAGCGCCCAGCCGGCCTGGCGGGCGGCGCCGGCCGCGACGTACTCGCCGGGCAGCGGCACGTCGACGGGCAGCCCGAAGACCTCCGCGGCGATGCTCTGCACGGCGGGGTTCTGGGCGGCCCCGCCGATGAGCAGGATGCGGGCGGCGCCGACGCCGAGCGCGGTGACCGCCTCGAGTCCCTCGGCCAGGGCGCCGAGCATGCCCTCGATCGCGGCGCGCGCCATGCTCGGCCGGGTGGTGTTGGCGAGTGTCATGCCGAACAGCGTGGCCGTGGCGTCGGGCAGGTTCGGTGTGCGCTCGCCCTCGAAGTAGGGCTGCAGTACCAGGCCGCCGGAGCCGGGCGCCGCGGTCAGGGCGAGCTCGCCCAGCTCGTCGTGCCCGACCCCGAGCAGGCCGGCCACCGCGTCGAGCACGCGCGCCGCGTTCAGCGTCGCGACCAGGGGCAGGAAGCTGCCCGTGGCGTCCGCGAAGCCGGCGACCGTGCCGGTGGCGTCGTTGGTGGGCACGTCGGTGACCGCGAAGACGGTGCCGCTGGTGCCGATGGAGACCACCACGTCGCCGGTCGAGGCGCCGAGCCCGAGCGCGGCGCCCGCGTTGTCGCCCGCGCCAGCGCCGACGACGACCTCGGCGCCTCCGCGCCGCCCCTTCGGAAATTCAGGAAGGTCGCCGACGGTGCCGGCGCGGGCGCCCGGCGCGATCACGGTCGGGAGCACCACGCGCAGCCCGAGTCCTGAATTTCCGAAGGCGGCGTCGAGCAGGGGGCGGTCGTACTCGTTCGTGACCGCGTTGAAGTAGGAGGTGCCGCTGGCGTCGGAGCGGTCGGTGGTGAGCGCCTCGAGCACGGGGCCGAGCGGGCTCTCGCCCTCCGGCCCGTAGCCCATCAGGCGCCAGCTCAGCCAGTCGTGCGGAAGCGCCACCGCGGCCACGCGCTCGGCGTTCTCACGCTCGTTGTCCCACAGCCAGCGCAGCTTGGTGAGGGTGAACGACGCCACGGGCACCGACCCGGTGCGCTCGGCGAGGCCGGCGGCCCCGAGCTCGTCGATCAGCTGCGTGGCCGCGCCGGCCGAGCGGGTGTCGTTCCAGAGCAGGGCGGGGCGGATGACACGCCCCGCGTCGTCGAGGACGACGCAGCCGTGCTGCTGCGCACCGACCGAGATCGCGGCCACGTCGTCGAGGTCGCCGGCGTCCGCCAGCGCGGCCAGCAGCGCGTCCCACCAGGCGGCCGGATCGACCTCCGTGCCCTCCGGATGCGAGGCGCGGCCCGAGCGGACCACCGCCCCGGTCTCGAGATCGCGCACCACGACCTTGCAGCTCTGGGTCGATGAATCCACTCCGGCGACCAGGGTCATCCGCTTCCTTCCACGATGAAGACGCCGCGCAGCGCGGCAGGGGTTTGACTGAGGTTAGCCCCTCGCGCCCATCAGGTGCTCGATCGCGAGCTGCTGCAGTCGCACGAATCCGAAGCCCTTGCCGTCGAAGTAGGCGGCGGAGTCGTAGTCCTCGTAGGCCGAGCGGTCGGCGAGCAGCTCGGTGTAGCCCTCGCCGGCGTTCAGGGTGGGGGAGTTGATCTCCTCGACCTGCGATGCGGCCAGTGCCTGCTGGACCTCGGGGTCGGCGCGGAAGGCGGCGGCGCGCTCCTTGAGCAGCAGGTACATGCGCATGTTGGCCTTGGCCGAGTCCCAGACGCCGGTCTCGTCCTCGGTGCGGCTGGGCTTGTAGTCGAAGTGGCGCGGGCCGGTGTAGGCGGGTGTGCCGTCCGGTCCGCCGTTCTCGAGCAGGTCGACGAGCGAGAAGGCGTTCTGCAGGTCGCCGTGGCCGAAGACCAGGTCCTGGTCGTACTTGATGCCGCGTTGGCCGTTGAGGTCGATGTGGAAGAGCTTGCCCTGGTAGAGGGCCTGCGCGATGCCGGCGGTGAAGTTGAGGCCTGCCATCTGCTCGTGGCCGACCTCGGGGTTGACGCCGACGAGCTCGGGGCGCTCGAGGGTCTCGATGAAGGCGAGGGCGTGGCCGAGGGTGGGCAGCAGGATGTCGCCGCGCGGCTCGTTGGGCTTCGGCTCGATCGCGAACTTGATGTCGTAGCCCTTGTCGGTGACGTAGTCGCCGAGCAGGTTCACCGCCTCGCGGTAGCGCTCGAGCGCGCCGCGCACGTCCTTGGCGGAGTCGTACTCGGCGCCCTCGCGGCCTCCCCACATCACGAAGGTCTGTGCTCCGAGCTCCGCGGCGAGGTCGAGGTTGCGCAGCACCTTGCGCAGCGCGAAGCGGCGCACGGTGCGGTCGTTCGAGGTGAAGCCGCCGTCCTTGAAGACCGGGGCGCTGAACAGGTTCGTGGTGACCATGGGCACGACGATGCCGGTGTCGGCGAGCACCTGCTTCAGGCGGTCGATCTGGGTCTGGCGCTGGGCATCCGTCGACTCGAAGGGGAACAGGTCGTCGTCGTGGAAGGTGAGCCCGTAGGCGCCGATCTCGGCCAGCTTCTCCACGCCGTGCACCACGTCGAGGGGCGCGCGGGTCGGCCCGCCGAAGGGATCGGCGCCGTTGTAGCCGATGGTCCAGAGACCGAAGGAGAACTTGTCGTCGCGGGTGGGGGAGAGGGTCATTGCGGGTCCTTCAACGTCGTCGGTGATTTGTTGGATACCAAAACATATCACCGGTCGCGGGCGAAAAGCCATGACGCATCCGCCGGGCCCGGCGCGGCTACACTCGGCAGATGACCGAGACAGGCAGCCGCAACACCGCGGCCTGGCCCGAGTTGCACGAGGCGCAGCGCACGGTGCTGCTGGAGGTGCTCATCCACGGCTCGCGGTCGCGGGCCGACCTCGCCCGCCGCACCAACCTCTCGCGCGCCACCCTGATGCGCCTCACCCGGGGACTCGTCGAGCTGGGCCTCGTCACCGAGGCCCAGACGCAGGCGCCGGCCGGGCGGGGGCGCCCGTCGGAGACGCTGCACCTGCGGCCCGAGGCCGCCTACTTCGTGGGGGTGAAACTCACCGGCGACGCGCTCTACGCCGTGGTCACCGACCTGCACGCCACGATCCTCGCGACCGAGGAGCGCGCGCTGCCGTCGCGCGACGTCGACGCCGTCGTCGCCCTGATCGCCGAGGTGGTCGACGGCTTCTCGGCCGAGCTGCCGATCACCGCCGTCGGCGTCTGCCTCGCCGGCGACGTCACCTACGCGGGCGGGCGCTCGCTGCTGCTCGGCTCGCACTTCCTCGGCTGGGAGAACGTGGCGCTCGGGGAGCTCGTCGAACAGGCCACCGGCCTGGCCGCCGCGATCTCGAACGACGTGCAGGCGCTCACCGTGGCCCACCACTGGTTCGGGGCCGGCGTCGGCTGCTCGACCCTGGCGCTCATCGGGCTCGGCGCCGGTATCGGCAGCGGCCTGGTCGTCAACGACGCGATCGTGCGCGGCTCCCGCGGGCACCCCGGCAAGGTGGGGCACCTCTTCGTGACCGACGACGGACCCGCCTGCGACCGCGGCCACGTCGGCTGCGTCTCGGCGTTCGTCACGATCCCGGCGATCATCAGGAATGCGGGTACCGCGGGCTTCTGGGAGACCCTCGACGCCGCACGCGCCGGGCACGCCCCGTCCGACCGGGCGCTGCGCGATGCGGGACGCGCGCTGGGCGTCGTCGTGGCCAACCTCGCCGACCTCATCGACCCGCAGAAGGTCATCGTGACAGGGGAGGCGCTCGCTGTGGCGCGCTACGCCAGGGCGGAGGTCGACACCGCGATCCGCGAGCGGCTCGACCCCGCGGCGGAGGCCGTCGCACTGGAGCTCGTCGACTTCCGGTTCGCCGACTACGCCTGGGCCGCCGCCATCGGCGCGATCCGCCACGTGATCTGAGCCGGACTCGCGGGTCGCCTACACTCGGCTGGGTCAGACCGATCGAGAGGACCCGCACCATGCCGACCCCCACCGAACCGACCAGGCGCCCGTACTCCTGGCCGCTGACCGGCATGGCGTTCGGCGCCGACTACAACCCCGAGCAGTGGGCCCCGGAGGTCTGGCGCGACGACGTGCGGCTGATGGTCGAGGCCGGAGTCACCATGGTGACCCTCGGGGTGTTCTCGTGGGGGAGCATCGAGACGGCCGACGGGGTCTACGACTTCGCGGGGCTCGACGAGGTGGTCGAGCTGCTGCACGGGGCGGGCATCGCGATCGACCTCGCCACCCCCACCGCCAGCCCGCCGATCTGGCTGCAGCAGCTGCACCCCGAGATCCTGCCGACCTCCCGCGAGGGCGTGCACTACTCGCAGGGCGGCCGCCTCGGCTGGTGCCCGAGCTCCGACGTCTGGCGGGCCTTCGCGCTGCGCATCGTCGGCGCGCTGGTCGACCGCTACGGCGACCACCCCGCCGTGCGCATGTGGCACGTGAGCAACGAGCTCGGCGGCGGCAACCGGCACTGCTACTGCGACGCCTCCGCCGCGCACTTCCGCCGCTGGCTGGCCGAGCGCCACGGCACCGTCGAGCGTCTCAACCAGGCGTGGGGCACCGCCTTCTGGGGCCACCGCTACGGCGGCTTCGACGAGGTGCTGCCTCCGCGCGACAGCGAGTCCGCGCCCAATCCCGCCCTCGTTCTCGACTTCGACCGCTTCTCGTCCGACGCGCTCCTGGAGCACTATCTCGCCGAACGCGACCTGATCCGCCAGGCCGCACCCCGGCATCCGGTCACCACGAACTTCATGGTGGCGCAGGGACCGGACGTCGTCGACTACGCGCGCTGGGCGCCGCACATGGACGTGCTCGCGAACGACCACTACTCGCTCGGCGACGACCCGCAGCGCGAGGAGGAGCTCGCCTTCAGCGCCGACCGCATGCGCGGCCTCGACACCTCGCGCCCGTGGATGCTCATGGAGCACTCGACCAGCGCCGTGAACTGGCAGCGGGTGAACCGCTCGAAGGACCCGGGCGAGCTCCTGCGCAACAGCCTCGCCCACGTGGCGCGCGGTGCGGACGGGGTGATGTTCTTCCAGTGGCGCGCGTCCACGGCGGGCGCCGAGCAGTTCCACTCCGCGATGCTCCCGCACGCGGGCGAGCGCACGAAGGTGTTCCGCGAGGTGTGCGAGCTCGGCGCGCTGCTCGGCAACCTCTCCGAGGTCGTCGGCTCCCTCGTCGAGCCCTCCCGCGTGGCGATCCTGTTCGACGACGAGGCGGGCTGGGCCTGGCGCTCGGGCGAGAAGCCGCACCACGGGCTGCACCCCTCGCACGCGGCGCGCGAGTACCACCGCGCGCTGTTCAACCGCGGCGTCACCGCCGACATCGTCGCGCCCTGGACCGATCTCTCCCGCTACGACCTGGTGATCGTGCCGGCGCTCTTCCTGACCGGCGACGCCGACGCGGCGGCCGTCGCCGCTGCAGCGGAGTCGGGCGCGGTCGTCGCGGTGACCTACCTCAGCGGCATCGTCGACGAGACCAACCGCGTACGCGCCGGCGGCTATCCCGGCGCCTTCCGCGAGCTGCTCGGCGTCTTCGGCGAGGAGTTCTTCACCCTGCAGGACGGCGAGAGCGTCGCACTCGACAGCGGATGGCGGGCCACGACATGGTCGGAGTCGGTCGAGCCCGTCGCCAGCGAGGTGGTCGCCTCCTACGCCACCGGTCAGCTCGCGGGCGGTGCGGCGATCACCCGGCGCGTGGTCGGCGCGGGCGAGGCCTGGTACGTCTCGACGCGCCTCGAGCAGACCGGGGTGGACGCCCTGGTCGGGCGCCTGCTCGACGCGGCGGCGATCACGCCGACCGTGCCGACGGCCCCCGGTCTCGAGGCGGTGCGCCGCGTCGCGGAAGACCGCTCGTGGCTGTTCCTGCTCAACCACTCCGACGTCGAGCTGACCGTCGCCGCCGACGGCACCGACCTCGCCACCGGCCGCGCGGTCGACGGCGAGGCGCGGATCCCGGCCGGCGGCGTGCTGGTGGTGCGCGAGCGCTAGGCCAGACGCGCCGGCAGCCAGGCCGCCTGCCGCGTCCATTGCAAGAACTGGCCGGCCTCGTGTCCGTTGTACGCGTAGACCTCGATCTCGCGGTCGGTGCTGCGCAGCGCGTTGTAGGCCGCGAAGACGGTGGACGGCAGCACGATCCCGTCCATGAGCGCCACGGAGAAGTACGCGGGCACCTCGATGCGCTTCGCGAAGTTGACGCCGTCGAAGTAGCTCAGCGTCTGGAACGTGCTCTCCACGAGCTCGCGGTGCACCGCGAGGTAGCGCGTGATCTCGGTGAAGGGCTCGTCGGGCGTCGCCTCGACGGCGCGGCGGAAGTGGCTGAGGAAGGGCACGTCGGGCATGACCGCGCGCACCCCGTCGGAGAGCGCGGCCGCCGCGATCGCGATGCCGCCGCCCTGGCTCGCGCCGGTGAGCGCGATCCGCGAGGCGTCGACGAAGTCGAGGGTCTTCACGAGGTCGACGAGGCGCACGGCGTCGGTGTACACGCGCCGGTAGAAGTACTCGGCGGGATCGTGGATGCCGCGCGTCATGAATCCGCCGACGGCCGGGCCGGAGCCGTGGGGGTCGGGGGTGTCGCCTCCGCTGCCCCATCCGCTTCCCTGCCCGCGCGTGTCCATGAAGACGTGCGCGTAGCCGCTCGCCGCCCACTGCAGCTTCTCGCCGGCGAGACCGCGGCCGCCGTTGTAGCCCTGGAACTCGATCACCGTCGGGAGCGGGCCGGTCGCATCCGCCGGCCGGGTGACCCAGGCGCGGATCGGCTCGCCGCCGTACCCGGAGAAGGTCAGGTCGTCGATGAGGAGGCTGGTGATGGGCGTCGCCGCCGGGGTGAGCGTGTAGCCGGAGTCGGCGCGGCGGGAGGTGAGGAGCGTGTCCGCCCAGAACTCGTCGAAGTCGGTCGGTTCGAGCACCTCGGGCGCGTAGGCGCGCAGGACGTCGAGAGGAAAGTCGGTGTTGGCCATGCGACTGTTGTACCACCCGCCTTGACATTTTGTTGCATGAAGATACAAAATGCTCGGGAAGCATTTCGAGCGTCCGCTACCGACGGGCCTCTTTCCGACAATGAAGTCCCGAAGGAACAGATGATGACCGCAATGAAGCACAATCCGCCCCGCTTCGGCAGGCTCGCCACGATGGCCGTGGCGGGCGTCGCCACGATCGCCCTCCTCGCCGGATGCTCCGGCGGCGGCGGCACCGACTCCGCCGACGGCGTCACCACCGTCGACTTCTGGGGCTGGGTCCCCGGACTCGAAGACCTCGTCACCCAGTACAACGACTCGCACGACGACATCGAGGTCACCTTCCATCGCATGACCGGCGACGACGGGCAGAAGGTGGAGGCCGCGGTCGACGCCGGCGCCGGCCCCGACCTGGTTCAGCTGAGCACCCACAACCTCCCCGACTACGTGATCTCCGGCCGCGTGCAGGACATCACCGAGTACGTGAGCGACGAGGAGTCGAAGTACACGCCGGCGTCCTGGGCCTCGGTGAGCCTCGACGGCAAGGTCTACGGCCTGCCGCAGGGAATCGGCCCGTCGGGCACCATGTACCGCACCGACATCCTCGCGCAGTACGGCATCGAGGTGCCCACCACCTGGGACGAGTACGTCGAGGCCGCCCGTGCGCTGCACGCGGCCAACCCCGACGTCTACATCGCCAACATGTCGCCGAGTGAGATCGGCCAGTGGGCTCAGGAGATCCAGCAGGCCGAGAGCAGCTGGTACGGCATCGACGGCGACTCCTGGTCGGTCGGCCTCAACGACGAGGGCAGCCAGCTCGTCGCCGAGCGCTGGCAGACCCTGCTCGACGAGGGCCTCGTGACCACCGAGCAGATGTGGACCCCGGAGTACTGGGCACTGGTGAACGCCGGCAAGATCGCCACCATCACCTATGCGGCCTGGTTCCCGAGCCAGCTCGCCGAGAACGCCGCGGACACCGCGGGCAAGTGGGCGGTCACCGACATGCCCACCAACGCGGGATCCGAGAACTCGGGCGACTCCGGTGGAGCGGCGGTCGTGGTGCTCAAGGGCGCCAAGGACGTCGAGGCCGCCGCAGAGGTCGCCGCCTGGATGAACGGAGCAGACGAGGTGCAGGACGCGCTCATCACGGTGGGCGGCCTGTTCCCCTCCACCGAGACCGGGCTCGCCTCCGACGCCCTGCTCTCGAAGCAGCCGTTCTTCGGCGACCAGGTCATCAACGAGGTCTTCATCGACTCGGCGGCCAACACGCCCGCCACCTGGGTCGACGGCCCGAACTACGGAACGGCGCAGACCGCGATCACCGACGAGTTCGCCAAGGTGATCAACGGCGACCAGACCTTCCTCGAAGCGCTCGACAAGGCTCAGGACGCCACAGTGGCCGACCTGAAGTCCCGCGGGCTGAACGTCAAGTAGGCGGACACCGCACATGAGCGCACCTTCGATCTCCCGGTCCGCCCGGCGCCGGTCCTCCGGCACCGGCGGCTCCTGGACGCCCTATCTCTTCGTCGCCCCCTTCGTGGTGCTCTTCGCGGTGTTCCTCGTCGCGCCGATCATCATCGCGATCGTGAACAGCCTCTTCTCCGAGAAGTCGTCGGGGCTGGGGTTCGGGGGATCGGAGGTGCTGTTCGTCGGCCTCGACAACTTCGTCCGCGCTCTCTCCGACTCCGACTTCATCGCCGGCTTCGGCCGCGTGCTGCTGTTCGGGGTCGTGCAGGTGCCGGTGATGCTCGTCATCGCCGTCATCCTGGCGCTGCTCTTCGACTCCGGGCTCGTCAAGGGGACACGGTTCTTCCAGTTCGCCGTGTTCCTGCCCTACGCGGTGCCCGGCGTCATCGCCGCGCTGCTCTGGGGCTTCCTCTACCAGCCGTCGGTGAGCCCGATCATCCAGGGGCTGTCGTCCATCGGCGTCGACGTGAACCTGCTCTCGCCGGGAACCGTGCTCTGGTCGATCGCCAACATCGCCACCTGGTCGACGGTGGGCATCAACATGATCATCCTGTTCTCGGCGCTGCAGGCGCTGCCGCGCGAGATGTACGAGGCGGCGAAGCTCGACGGCGCCGGCCAGATCCGGATCGCGCTGAGCATCAAGCTGCCCATGATCGCCCCCGCGCTGCTGCTCACCACGATCTCCTCGATCATCGGAACCCTGCAGCTGTTCAACGAGCCGCAGGTGCTCAAGACGGTCACTTCGAACATCGCGAGCGACTTCACCCCCAACATGGCCATCTTCGCCGCGTCCACGCTCGGCAAGGACACCCACCTCTCATCCGCTATGGCGATCATCCTCGGGCTGGTCACCCTGCTGATCTCGCTCGTGGTGCTGCGCACGACCAACCGGTCCTCGAAGAAGAAGGTCTCCGATGGTGAATAACGTCATGCCCTCCGCCCCGCCGAAGCCGCTCCCGCGCCTGCGCTCGAGCTCCCCGAGCAGCGCCGACCACGTGAGCCGGCCGTGGAAGATCCTGGTCACCGTGCTGATGGTGATCGCGGCCGCCTACTTCCTCATCCCGGTGATCTGGCTGATGATCGCCTCCACCAAGTCGACGGGCGACCTCTTCTCGACCCCCGGCTTCCTCTTCGCCGACTTCAACCTCTTCGACAACCTCGCCGCGCTGAGCAGCTACAACGGTGGCATATTCTGGCGCTGGGGCCTCAACTCGATCATCTACTCGGTGATCGGCTCGGCGCTCACCACCCTCGTCTGCGCGGCCACCGGCTACGCGCTCGCCGTCTACAGGTTCACGGGGCACGGAACGCTCGTCGCCGTCATCCTCGGCAGCCTGCTGATCCCCGGAACCGTCATCTCCCAGCCCACCTATGTGCTGCTGGTGAACCTCGGCCTGAACAACACCTACTGGGGCATCCTGCTGCCGGCGCTCGTCTACCCCTTCGGCGTGCTGCTCTGCTACATCTTCGCCCAGTCGGCGGTGCCGATCGAGCTCGTCGAGGCCGCGCGCATCGACGGCGCGAACGAGTTCCGGATCTTCGTCTCCATCGGCCTCCGCCTGATGTCGTCGAGCCTCGTGACGGTGCTGCTCTTCGCCTTCCTCGGAAGCTGGAACAGCTACCTGCTGCCGCTGCTGGTGCTCACCGACTCGGAGCTGATGCCGCTCACGGTCGGACTCACCGGCTGGAGCCAGACCTCGATCACCATCCCGGGGCTGCAGATCCTCACGGTCGTCGGCTCACTGGTCTCGGTCGTGCCGATCGCCATCGTGTTCGTCGCCCTGCAGCGCTTCTGGAAGACCGGCCTCACCGCCGGCGGGATCCGCGGCTAGAGCGTGGCCTCTCTCGGCTACGACCGCCCCGCCGCCACCTGGCTCGAGGCCCTCCCCCTCGGCAACGGGGCGCTCGGCGCGATGTGCTGGGGCGACGCGACCCGGCCGCGCTTCGACCTGAACGACGAGACCGCGTGGTCGGGCTCGCCCCACAGCGAGCCGTCGCAGGGCGGCGTCGACGACGCCGAGGCGCGCGTGCTGCTCGCCGAGGCGCGTCGTGCGATAGCGGATGGCCGGCCCCGCGAGGCGGAGCCGGCCGTGCAGGGCCTGCAGTCCGCGTACACCCAGGCCTACCTGCCGCTCGGCAGCGTGACGCTGGCGGTGCCCGTTCCCGCGCCCGCCGGAACCACCGGCCGCTACCGGCGCTCGCTCGACCTCTCCGACGCGCTGCACGCCGTGCGCTCGGGAGTGGTGTCGCAGCGCACGGTCGTCTCGCACGTGCACGGGGTGCTCATGCACGTGATCGACGGCCTGCCCGCGGGCGCGGACGTGGGCCTGAGCCTCGCCAGCCCGCTCGCGGTCATCGGCGGCACGGGCGGCGACCTGCTGCTGCGCCTCCCCTCCGACGTCGCGCCGGGCCACGAGACCCGGTACCCGCCGGTGAGCTGGGGCGAGGAGCCGGGAGCGAGCCTCGAGGGCGCCATCGTCGCGCGGGTCGTGCGGGAGACCACGGGCCGCGGAATGCCCCGCACCGTGGTCTTCGTCGCCACCGGGACCACCTTCACCTCCCCCCGCAGCGCGCCCGAGGGGACGGCGCACGACGTCGCCGCCTCCGCATCGGCCCGCATCGCGGCCGCGATCGCCGCCGGCTCCGACCGCGTCCTGGCCGACCACGTCGCCGACCACCGCGCGCTCTTCGGCCGCGTGAGCCTCGACCTCGGCGCGCACGACACCAGCACGCCGAGCGACGTGCGCATCGCCCGCGCCGGCGCCCACCCCGGTGGTCCGCTCGCGGCCGACCCGGCGCTCGCCGCGCTGCTGTTCGACTACGGGCGCTACCTCCTCATCGCCAGCTCCCGCGCCGGCGGGCTGCCGGCCACCCTGCAGGGCGTCTGGAACGACAGCATGCAGCCGCCCTGGAGCTCGAACTACACGACCAACATCAACCTCCAGATGAACTACTGGGGGGCAGACGTGGCCAACCTCGCCGAGACCGCCGAGCCCCTGGTCGACTTCGTCGAGGCGCTGGCGGATGCGGGGCGCGCCACCGCGTCACGCCTCTACGACGCGCGTGGCTGGGTCGCGCACCACAACTCCGACGCCTGGGCGTACACCGCGCCGGTCGGCGGCGGCCACGGCGACCCGTCGTGGGCATTCTGGCCGCTCGCCGGCCCGTGGCTCGTGCACCACCTCGCCGAACGGATCGCGTTCTGCGGCACCGACGCCGGGGCGGCGGACTTCGCCCGGCGCGTCTGGCCGGTGATGCGCGGGGCCGCCGAGTTCGGCCTCGACTGGATGGTGCGGCTGCCCGGGGGCGGCTGGGGCACCTCCCCGTCGACCTCCCCGGAGAACCAGTTCGTCGCCGCGGACGGCGCCGCCGCCTCGCTCGGCGTCTCGAGCACGATGGACCTGTCGCTGCTGCGCGAGCTGTTCGAGACCGTGCTGCGCACCGCGGGATCGCTCGGCCTCGCCGACGACGCCGTCGCGGTCGAGGCGGGCGAGCGTCTGGCGGAGCTGCCCGCGGCGCCCCCGCTCGGCGGGGACGGGGGAATCCGCGAGTGGTCGGACGACCCCGCGGCCGTCGACCCGCACCACCGCCACCTGAGCCTGCTCTACGCGCTCTACCCGGGCACGTCCGAGTTCGACGACGCCCACCGCGCGGCGGCGGCGCAGACCCTCGTCGACCGCGGGGACGACTCGACCGGCTGGTCGCTGGCCTGGAAGCTCGCGCTGTGGGCGCGGCTCGGCCGCCCCGACAAGGTCTCCGACCTGCTTCGCCTCGTCTTCCGGCCGGCTGCCGAGGCCAGCGGACCCTTCGCCGGCGGCCTCTACCCGAACCTGTTCGCGGCCCACCCGCCGTTCCAGATCGACGGCAACCTCGGCTTCGTCGCCTCGCTCGCCGAGGCGCTGCTGCAGAGCCACGGCGACCGCATCGAGCTCCTCCCCGCCCTGCCCGCCGAGCTGGCCACCGGCCGGGTGCGCGGGCTGATCGCCCGACCCGGCGTGGTCGTCGACATCGCGTGGAGCGGGGGGCGCCTCGTCGAGGCCGCGCTGCTCTCGCGGGGCGCACCCGCCGCGGTGACGCTGCGCTACCGCGGACGCGACGTGACGCGCGTCGTCGACGGCACAACGGGCATCCGCATCTCAGCCTCCGATTTCAACGAAAGCGACACAGCTCCATGAAGTTCACCGACGGTTTCTGGCAGTCCCGACCGGGCGTCACGCCGCTCTACGCGGCGGAGGCCTACGACGTCTTCGCGCGCGAGCACGAGGTGGAGATCACGGCGCCCACCGCGGTGATCACCGACCGGGGAAAGACCCTCAACCGGCCGACGCTGAGCGTCACGCTCAGCTCGCCGCTGCCCGGAGTGATCGGTGTGCGCATCGAGCACTTCCGCGGCGCGAGCGGGGCGTTCGGCTTCGACCTCGTCGGTGCGGAGGAGGGCCACGGCACCGTCGAGCAGACAGCGGATGGCACGACTCTCACGAGTGGGGACATCACCGCGCGTATCACGCCGGGTGCGCCCTGGAACCTGAGCTTCGAGTCGGGCGGGCGCCGGCTCACCCGCAGCGGAGCGAAGTCGATCGGCTACCTCCGGGTCGCCGACGACGCGCGCGTCGACACCGGGATCGTCTGGAGCGACCCGCTGGATGCGCCGCTGCCCACCGCGAGCAGCTACGTGCACGAGCAGCTCGCGCTCGGCGTGGGCGAGGTCGTCTACGGCCTCGGCGAGCGCTTCGGGCCCCTGGTGAAGAACGGGCAGTCGGTGGAGATCTGGAACGCCGACGGCGGCACCTCGAGCGAGCAGTCCTACAAGAGCGTGCCCTTCTACCTCACGAACCGCGGCTACGGCGTGCTGGTGAACGAGCCCGGCCACGTCTCCTTCGAGGTGGGCTCCGAGGCGGTCGAGCGCGTGCAGTTCTCGGTCGCCGGCGAGAGCCTCGAGTACTACGTGATCGCAGGCGGCAACCCGCGGGAGATCCTCGAGAGGTACACGCGGCTCACCGGCCGGCCGGCGTCGGTGCCGGCGTGGTCGTACGGGCTCTGGCTGTCGACCAGCTTCACCACCGACTACGACGAGGACACGGTGATGAGCTTCATCGACGGCATGGCCGAGCGCGACCTGCCGTTGAGCGTCTTCCACTTCGACTGCTTCTGGATGCGCGAGTTCAACTGGAGCGACTTCGAGTGGGACCCGCGGGTGTTCCCCGACCCCGAGGGCCTGCTGCGCCGACTGCACGAGAAGAACCTGAAGGTGTGCGTGTGGATCAACCCGTACATCGGGCAGCGCTCCGCCCTCTTCGCCGAGGCCGCGCAGCTGGGCTACCTCGTGAAGCGCAGCGACGGCGACGTCTGGCAGTGGGACCTCTGGCAGGCCGGCATGGCGCTGGTCGACTTCACCAATCCCGACGCCACCGCGTGGTACCAGGACAAGCTGCGGGTGCTGCTGCGCCAGGGCGTCGACGCCTTCAAGACCGACTTCGGCGAGCGCATCCCCGTGGGCGTCGACTACTTCGACGGCTCGAGCCCCGAGCGCATGCACAACTGGTACACCCAGCTCTACAACAGGGCGGTCTTCGACGTGCTCGTCGAGGAGCGGGGCGAGGGCGACGCCGTGCTGTTCGCGCGCTCCGCGACGGCCGGCGGGCAGACGATGCCCGTGCACTGGGGCGGCGACTCCACGTCGAGCTACGAGTCGATGGCGGAGACCCTGCGCGGCGGGCTCTCGCTCGCGCTCAGCGGCTTCGCCTTCTGGAGCCACGACATCGGGGGCTTCGAGGGGACACCGGATGCGGGGGTCTTCAAACGCTGGACGGCCTTCGGACTGCTCTCCAGCCACAGCCGTTTCCACGGCAGCCGGTCGTACCGGGTGCCGTGGCTGTTCGACGAGGAGGCGGTGGACGTCACGCGCAGCTTCACGAAGCTGAAGCTCTCGCTCATGCCGTACCTCTACGCGGCGGGCGTCGAGGCGACGCAGACCGGTGTGCCCGTGCTGCGCCCGATGCAGCTCGAGTTCGCGGACGACCCCTCCGTGGCGTACCTCGACCGGCAGTACATGTTCGGCCCCGACCTGCTGGTCGCCCCGGTGTTCAGCGCCGACGGCGTGGCCGAGTTCTACCTGCCGGCCGGCCTCTGGACGGACTACTTCACCGGTGAGACGGTGGCCGGCCCGTGCTGGCGTCGCGAGACGCACGGCTTCGACACGCTGCCGCTGTACGTGCGCGAGGGCGCGGCGCTCGCCGTCGGCGCGCGCGACGACCGGCCGGACTACGACTACCTCGACGCGCTGACGCTGCGGCTCTACCCGGCCGCCGGAGACGACAGTCGCGAGGTCGTCGTGACGACGCCGGAGGGCGCATCCGCCGTCTTCCACATCGAGCGCCGCGGCTCGACCGCCGTCGTGACGAGCGGGCGGACGGGCGGCTGGCGCGTGAGCGTGATCGGCGGGGAGACCGTCTCCGCCGTCGGGGGACGAGCAGAGGTGCAGCTGTGACGATCGACAATTCCGACTACCGCGACTCCGGGCTCGAGTTCGCCCCCGGCTTCCTCATCGGGTCGGCCACCGCCGCCTACCAGATCGAGGGAGCGGTGCACGCGGACGGCCGCGGACCGTCGATCTGGGACACCTTCAGCCACACACCGGGGAGGATCGTCGACGGCGACACGGGAGACGTGGCCGACGACCACTACCACCGGCTCGAGAGCGACCTCGACCTGATGGCGTCGCTCGGGCTGGAGGCCTACCGCTTCTCCATCGCCTGGCCGCGCATCCAGCCGCTCGGATCCGGCGAGCCGAACGCTGCCGGGCTCGACTTCTACTCCCGTCTGGTCGACGGACTGCTCGCGCGGGGCATCCGCCCGATCGCCACGCTCTACCACTGGGACCTCCCGCAGGCGCTCGAGGACCGGGGCGGCTGGACCAACCGCGAGACCGCGTACCGCTTCGCCGAGTACGCGCGCATCGTCGGGGAGGCCCTCGGCGACCGGGTCGCGACGTGGACCACGCTGAACGAGCCGTGGTGCTCCGCCTACCTCGGCTACGGTTCGGGCGCGCACGCCCCCGGACGCACGGAGCCGCTCGCCGCACTGCAGGCCGTGCACCACCTCAACCTCGCGCACGGCCTGGCCACCCGGGCGCTGCGCGCGGTGGTGGGCAACGATCCGGAGTTCTCGGTCACCCTCAACTTCCACGTGCTGCGCGGCGACGACGCCAGCTCTCCCGAGGCGGTGCGCCGCATCGACGCGCTCGCCAACCGGGCGTTCACCGGGCCGCTGCTGCGCGGCGAGTACCCGGCCGACCTGCTCGAGGACACGGCCGCGATCACCGACTGGTCGTTCGTGCTCGAGGGCGACCTCGACACCATCCGCCAGCCGATCGACTTCCTCGGCGTCAACTACTACTCCACCGCCACCGTGCGGATGTGGGACGGCACGGCGCCCCGGCAGAACGCCGACGGGCACAAGGACGTCGGCGGCTCGCCCTGGCCGGGCAGCACCGACGTCGAGTTCCTCGTGCAGGAAGGCCCGTACACGGCGATGGGCTGGAACATCGCACCCGACGGGCTCGAGGAGCTGCTCGTCTCGCTGCACGAGCAGTTCCCCGCGACGCCGCTCGTCATCACCGAGAACGGCGCCGCCTTCGACGACGAGGTGGTCGACGGCGCGGTGCACGACGCCGAACGCGTCGACTACCTGCGGCGCCACTTCACCGCGGCGCACCGTGCGATCGCGCGCGGCGTCGACCTGCGCGGCTACCTCGTGTGGTCGCTGCTCGACAACTTCGAGTGGGGTTATGGTTTCAGCAAGCGGTTCGGCATCGTGCACGTGGACTACGGCACCCAGGAACGCACCGTGAAGGACAGCGGCGCCTGGGTGGCCGAGCTCATCGGCAGTCGGCGTATTCCGGGATAGGGGGCGGCATGAGCCAGGTGGAGGCGCAGTCCGGGGGCACCGGCAACAGCACCGACCACGTGCGGCGCCACAACCTCGCCGCCGTGCTCGGAATCGTGCACCGCTCCCCGGGGAGCTCGCGCTCCCAGCTCACCCGGCTCACCGGCCTGAACCGCTCGACCGTCGCCGCCCTCGTGGGCGAGCTGGTCGAGCGGCGGCTGGTCTTCGAGGCCGAGGCAGACGTGCGCAACCAGGTCGGCCGGCCCAGTCCGATCGTGAAGCCGGACCCCCTCGCCGTGGCCATCGCCATCAACCCCGAGATCGATGCGATCACCATCGCCGTCGTGGGCCTCGGCGGGCGCGTGCTCACGCGCGTCCGCCACCCCACCGACCACGTGTCGTCGGCGCGCGAGACCGTCGACATCTGCGCCGCCGTGATCGACGGCCTGCGCGACGAGCTCGAGGGCCACCGCGTCGTCGGCATCGGGCTGGCCATCCCCGGCCTCGTCCGCTCGCTCGACGGCGTCGTGCGCCTCGCGCCGCACCTCGGCTGGGTGGACGAGCCGGTCGCGGGGATGCTCGAGGCCGCCACGGGCTACCGGGTGGTCGCCGGCAACGACGCGCGCCTCGGCACCCTGGCGGAGAGCACCTTCGGCGCCGGCCGCGGGCTCGGCGACGTCATGTACCTCAACGGCGGCGCGAGCGGCATCGGCGGCGGGGTGATCGCCGGAGGCCGCGCGCTCACCGGCTCGGCGGGCTACGCCGGCGAATTCGGTCACACGCTGGTGAACTCGCGCGGGACCGTCTGCCACTGCGGCGCCGTCGGCTGCCTCGAGACGGAGGTCTCCCGGTCGCCCCTGCTGGCCCTCGTCGGCCTGGACGACGCCGACAGCGACGACCTCGAGCGCGCCCTGCTCGCCTCGGAGGCCGCGGACGTGCGTGCCGAGGTGCACCGGCAGCTCGACTTCCTCGGTGTCGCCCTGCGCATCGCCATCAACACGCTCAACCCCGAGACGATCCTGCTCGGCGGCTTCCTCGGCGCGCTCTACGCGGTGGCGCCCGCCCACCTCAACTCCCTCGTGGCGCACCAGCCGCTCCGCGCCTCGCGCGAGGGCGTCACGATCGGCCGGGCGGCTCTCGGCTCCAACCTGCTCATGATCGGCGCCGCCGAACTCGCGTTCTCCGCCGTGCTCGCGGACCCCGCCGCCTTCTGAGCCGGCGCTCTCGAGAAGTCGCGACGTCGCCGGGAATAGCGGCAGAGGCATCCGCGTTCATCTGTCTCGGGGCGGTGCGCGATGGCGGGGACTTCCCCGTCCCTTCGCCCGCATTCCCCACGTCTGGTTGTCGTTCTTGAGCACTGTTGTCCACCCCGGTGATTCGCTCACCCCCCGCCAGAAGCTCGTCTATGTGATCGTGCTCGGCGCACTCACCGCCCTCGGGCCGTTCACCATCGACCTCTACCTGCCGGCGTTCCCCGCGGTCGCGGACGACCTCGGAGTCTCGCCCTCGTCCATCCAGCTCACCCTCACCGCGACCACGATCGGCTTCGCCCTCGGCCAGCTGCTGGTCGGCCCGTGGAGCGACAAGGTGGGCCGTCGTCTCCCGCTGATCATCGCGACCGCGCTGCATATCGCCGCGAGCGTGGGCGTGGCCTTCGCCCCCGACGTGGTCTGGGTGGGAGTGTTCCGCGTGCTGCAGGGTGTCGGCGCCGCCGGCGGAGGCGTGGTGGCCATGGCCATGGTGCGCGACCTCTTCGGCGGGCTGCCGCTGGTGCGCATGCTCTCCCGCCTCGCACTGGTCTCCGGCCTCGCGCCGATCCTGGCGCCGCTCATCGGCTCGCAGCTGCTGCTCGTGCTCGACTGGCGCGGCATCTTCTTCTTCCTCACCGCCTACGGCGTGCTGGTGATCCTCGCCGCGATGTTCTTCCTCGTCGAGACCCTGCCGAGGGCCCGCCGCGAGGACCGCGGGCACAGCACCGTGGGGGAGCGCTACCGGGCGCTCTTCAGCGACCGGGTGTTCGTCGGCGTCGTGATCATCGGCGGGATGACCTTCTCCGGCCTGTTCTCCTATCTTTCGTCGTCGTCGTTCCTCTTCCAGGACGTCTACGGGCTCGACGCGCAGGAGTACGGCCTGCTCTTCGCGGTGAACTCGCTCGGCATCGTGCTCGGCGTTCAGGTGAGCTCCCGGCTGGCGAAGTACGTGGCGCCGCAGTGGATCCTGCTCGGCGCCGTCACCGGCATGCTGCTCTCCTCGCTGACCATCGTGGCGCTCGACCTCGCGAACACCGGCCTGGTCGGCATCCTGGTGCCGCTGTTCTTCTTCATCACCTCCTGCGGCTTCGCCTTCCCCTGCCAGCAGGTTCTCGCCCTCGCCGGGCACGGCGGGGAGGCCGCAACCGCCGCCTCCGTTATGGGCGCGATGAACTTCGGCCTCGCCGGCCTCATCTCGCCGATTGTCGGGCTGTTCGGCATCCACAACGCCGTTCCGATGGGCGCCGTGATGGCGACGACGGCCGTGGTGTCGCTCCTCGTCATGTGGCTGATCGTGAGGCCGCAGACGGTACCGGCGTTAGCCCACTAGAGTGCTCACCAGGGGTGAGGGGGGTTCGGCGATGTCGTTCGTGTATCCCAGCTCGCTCGCGGCCACGACCGCGAACCTGGCCCTCTCGCGCGGCGCCCTCCGCTTCGGGATGGTCTTCCTCGCGGCCGCCTTCGTGACACTCTTCCTGGTACAGGTCGACCGGGGCACCTACGCCGGCTGGCCCGCGCTGCTCGCCATCGTCGCGATCGCCGGAGCGGGTGCCGCCCTCGCGCGCCCGAGCGGCGACCGGCCCGGGGCGATCGCCGCCGCGGCCGCCCTCGCGCTCGCGGGCAGCACCCTGTTCGCCCTGGTGCTGATACCCCGTCTCAGCGCCGACGGTGCGAGCGACTCGATCCTGCTCTCGATGGTGAAGATCGCCGTCATCTCCTTCGGGGCCGTGATCGGCCGTCGCCGCTCCGGGACACTCGGGGTGCTGGCGGCCGTGGTGATCGCCGAGGCCCCCGTGCTGGCGGTGTCGCTGTGGCTGGGCAGGGCGGTCAGCCTCGACGTGCCGGCCACGGGCATCGCCGTTGCTCTGCTCGCGGTGCTGTCGCTGTTCTCGGTGAGCCGCCGCCGCTCGCGCGCCAGCGCCCCGCTGATGACGCTCGCCGGCGAGGAGGACCGCCGCGCTGTCGAGGCGGCGAGGGCCGAGCACAGCTCCTCGGCCATGGTGCACGACACGATCCTCAACGAACTCGCCGTCGTCGCCACGCTCGCCCCCGGCACGCTGTCGCCGGCCGCCCGCACCCAGATCGCCCGCAGTCTCGAGCTGGTGACCGTGGCCGGAAGCGACGCGGCCGCGCTGGTGGTCTCCGCGGCGCTCGAGGGCGAGGTGGCGGCCGCCGTGCAGTGGGCCCGCACCCGGGGCCTGGAGGTCACGGTCGACGGCGACACCGCCGCCGTCGACCGGCTGCCCGCCGAGACCTCGGCGGCCCTCGGCCGCGCGGTGCTGCAGTGCCTCACCAACGTGATCGCGCACGCCGGGGTCGCCTCCGCCGAGCTCACGGTGATCGCCACGGAGGACGAGCTCTGCGTGATGGTGATCGACTCGGGGGTCGGGTTCACCGAGTCGGAGACCGGCGCCGACCGGATGGGCCTCAGAAACTCGGTGCGCGGCCGCATCGCCGATGCCGGCGGCACCGTGCAGGTGTGGAGCGCGCCCGGCGCGGGCACGGCCGTCTCGATGCTGGTTCCCCGGTGACCGGCCCGCTCACCGCCCAGCGGCTCGACCCGCTCGGCGGCATCACCGCCCGGGTGCTCGTTGCCGTTGCCGTGGCCATCGCCTTCGCGGAGGCCGCGGCGATGAGCTCCGTCACCGCCGACCAGATCTCCCACCCCGCGTTCGAGGCGGCCGCACTCATCACGATCGGCGTCTCCGGCGTCTACTACGTGCGGGCGACGAGCCCCTTCCGGCCCGCCTTCTCGATGCGGTCGCACACGGTCGTGTACCTGCTCGCGCTCGCCGCCGTGGTGTTCAACAGTGCCGCCCAGTGGGGCAGCAACGCGGTGGTGCGCGACGACTGGGCCCCCCTCACCCTGGCCACGCTCACCCTGACGCTCGGCTCCTACCGTCCGGCGCGCGAGATCGCGCTCTTCAGCGTGCTGGCCGCGACGATCGTGGGCGCCCTCGGGCTGGTGCAGGCCGACACCTTCCGCTCCGACATCCCCGAGCTCGTCTACGCGATCACCCCCGCCGCGCCGATCCTCGCCGCGGGCGTCGCGGCCGCGGCGTTCTCGCGCTCGCTCGTCGGCAGCCTGCTCGACTGGCGCTCGTCCGCGGGAGCCCGGGAGGCATCCGCTCGCCTCGACGCGGAGCAGGCGGAGCACGCCGCACCCGCCCGAGCCAGCCACCTCGTGCACCTCGACGAACAGGTGATCCCCTTTCTGCAGGTCGTCTCGCGGGGAACCGGGCTGAGCGAAGCGGATGGCGCGCGAGCGCGCACGCTCGCGCGCGAACTGCGTGCCCTGATGCTGATCGACACCGAGCGCAGCTGGCTCGAGCGCATCGTGCGGCGCGTCGACGATCCACGGCGTCTCGCGGAGCGGATGGCGGGGAGCGAGCGCGGATTCCTACGCGCGGTGATCGCCCACCTCCGGCACAGCGAGGTGTTCGACGACGAGACCCTGCGCCTCACCCTGCGCGAGGAGCCGGCCGGGTGCTCCGTCACCGTGGAGGTCGAGAGCCGTGCGGGCCGGAACCCGCGTGTGCACCTCGCCCCGTACATCGCCGTAGCACACAGTCTCTTCTCCGCGGTGGACTGGCAGATCACCGGCACCACGCTTACGCTCGTGCTCGCCGCAGGAATCCCCGCTCCGTCCCCCGGAGGCAGGGCGACGCGCGGAGACGCCCTGACCGAGGAGGCCCCCCGATGACGCGAGACCACGAACGACGAGCCCCCGCGGGCGAGCAGTTCCCGGCCGCGAAACGGATCTCGAGGCGCTGGCCGCTCGTGAGCGCGACCACGGCGGTCGTTCTCGTCGTCGCCCTCGGCGCCCTCATCCTCGTGCGCGGCAACCTCCCCTTCGAGGAGGAGGCCGAGTGGATGGAGGAGATCGTCGAGCACCGCAGCCCCTTCTGGGAGGTGCCGGCGCTGGCGATGAACTTCCTCGGCGGGGGCTGGTTCTCGTTCGCGCTCCCGCTCGCGATCGTCGTTGTGCTCTGCGTGCTCCGCCGGTTCTGGAGCGCGCTCTTCCTCGCCGCGGCGAGCATCGTCAGCGCCCTCGCAGTGCAGCTGCTCAAGGGCATCTACGGCCGGCCGCGCCCCGAGGACATCCTGGTCGTCGCCGACCCCGGCTCCTTCCCCTCCGGCCACAGCGCGAACGCCGCGACCCTGGCCGTGTGCCTGGGGCTCATCCTCTGGCGCGCCTGGGTCTGGGTGGCCGGAGCCTGCTATGTGCTGCTGATGATGCTGAGCCGCACCTACCTCGGCGCGCACTGGATCAGCGACACGGTCGGGGGTCTGCTGCTCGGCGCGGCGATCGCTCTTATCCTCTGGGCACCCCTCGCCCACAAGCTGCGGCTGGAAAGTTCGAGGCGGTAGCGCCCGAGGCGCTAGCGTCGGCACTATGAGAATTCTGCTCGTGGGTGCCGGCGGCGTGGGTAATGCAATAGCGAAGATCGCGGCTCGCCGCTCCTTCTACGAGCTGATCGTGGTGAGCGACTACGACCTGGGCAGGGCCGAGAGCTCGATCGCGTGGATCACGGCCCGCCACGGCGAGGAGGTCGCGTCCCGGTTCGTGGCCGCGCGCATCGACGCCTCCGATCCACACGACGTCGCCGCGCTCGCCCGACGCCACGGCGCGACCCACGTGATGAACGCGGTCGAGCCGAAGTTCGTGCCCACCATCTTCGCCGGGGCGCTCGCCGCAGACGCCGACTACCTCGACATGGCGATGAGCCTCTCGGAGCCGCACCACACGCATCCGCTCACCGAGACCGGCGTGAAGCTCGGCGACGACCAGTTCGCGCAGTCTCCCGACTGGGACGCCGCCGGCCGCCTCGCCCTGGTGGGCATGGGAGTGGAGCCCGGCCTGAGCGACGTCTTCGCCCGCTACGCCGCCGACCACCTGTTCAGCGAGATCGACGAGCTCGGAACGCGGGACGGCGCCAACCTGGTGGTGACGGATGACGCGGGCAACGAGATCTTCGCTCCCTCCTTCTCGATCTGGACGACGATCGAGGAGTGCCTCAACCCGCCGGTGGTGTGGGAGAAGGACCGCGGCTGGTTCACCACCGCGCCCTTCAGTGAGCCGGAGGTGTTCGTGTTCCCCGAGGGCATCGGTCCGGTGGAGTGCGTGAACGTGGAGCACGAGGAGGTGCTGCTCATGCCGCGCTGGATCGACGCGAAGCGGGTCACCTTCAAGTACGGGCTGGGCGACGAGTTCATCGGCATCCTGAAGACGCTGCACCAGCTGGGCCTCGACAAGACCGAGCCCGTCACCGTGCGCAGCCCCGGCGGACCGGTGCAGGTGGCGCCGCGCGACGTGGTCGCGGCCGGGCTGCCCGATCCGGCGTCGATCGGCCCGCGCATGACCGGCAAGACCTGCGCGGGACTGTGGGTGACCGGCACCGGGGTGGACGGCGCGCCCCGCGAGGTGTACCTGTACCACGTGGCAGACAACGAGACCACGATGACGGAGTACGAGAGCCAGTGCGTGGTGTGGCAGACGGCGCTGAACCCGGTGATCGCGCTGGAGCTGCTCGCGGCGGGCGTCTGGTCGGGCAGGGGGGTGCTCGGACCGGAGGCCTTCGACGCGGCCCCGTACCTCGAACTCATGGCGCGGCCCGTCGCCGAGGGCGGCTACGGCGAGTCCTGGGGACTTGAAGATAGACTGGGAAATCATGAGCGAACCACGAGTTAACGAGCTGCTTGCGATCGCTCTGGAGGTGCTCGAAGAGGAGGGTCTCGAGAACCTCGGGGTCGGGACCATCTCGCGCCGGGCCGGCATCAAGCCCCCCTCGCTCTACAAGCAGTTCGAGAGCAAGGCCGACATCGAGAGGCAGCTCGCCGACCTCGGGTTCAATCTCTGGGCCACCGAGCTCGCCGCCGCCTCCGACGCACTGCCCGAGACGGCCAGCCGGTACGACCACATCTCGGCGATCGCGCTCGCGTACCGGCGGATGGGCCTCGAGCACCCGCAGCTGTTCCGCCTCATGAACCTGCGCCCCTTCCTCGGCGTCGAGATGATGCGGGCGGTGGGGGAGATCACGAAGATCGACTACGCCGCGCTCTTCCCGAACATGACCGTGAGCATGAGCTTCTGGTCGTGGGGCCACGGCATCCTCGTGCTGGAGTCGGCCGACCGCTTCCCGTCGGACGTCGACACCGACGACATGTGGAAGCTCATGATCGACTCGATCCACGCGATCGCCTAGGTCCGTGAAGATCCGCGCGGTCGAGCTCCACCGGGTGGCGATGCCGCTGGTGCGCCGCTTCGAGACGTCGTTCGGAGTGCAGACAACTCGCGACGTGCTGCTGGTGCGGGTGAGAACGGATGCCGGAGACGGCTGGGGCGAGTGCGTCGCGGGAGCAGAGCCCGTCTACTCGAGCGAGTACACCGACGGCGCCGAGCACGTGATCACGCACTACCTGGCTCCCGCCCTGCTGGGTGCCGATTCGGTGACCGCCGAGACCGTGGCGCGCCTGCTCTCCTTCGTGGTCGGCCACCGCATGGCGAAGGCCGCGCTGGAGACCGCCGTGCTCGACGCGCAGACCCGCGCGGCCGGGCAGAGCTTCGGCGAGTACTTCGGTGCCGTTCGCGACGCCGTGGACTGCGGGGTCTCGGTCGGCATCGCTCCCACGATCGACGAGCTGCTCGCCGAGGTGGGCGGCTACGTCGACGAGGGCTACCGCCGCATCAAGCTGAAGATCAAGCCCGGCTGGGACCTCGAACCGGTGCGCGCGGTGCGCGGGCTCATCGGCGGCCTCCCGCTTCAGGTCGACGCGAACACCGCCTACACGCTCGCCGACGTCGACCACCTGGGTGCGCTCGACGAGTTCGGCCTGCTGCTGATCGAGCAGCCCTTCGAGGAGGAGAACATCGCGAGCCACGTGGCGCTCGCCGCCGCGATCGCCACCCCGGTGTGCCTCGACGAGTCGATCCACAGCGCGCTGATCGCGGTCGACGCGATCGAGCGCGGGGCCACCAGCATCGTGAACATCAAGGCCGGCCGTGTCGGCGGCTACCTCGAGGCGGTGCGGGTGCACGACGTGTGCGCCGAACTCGACGTGCCCGTCTGGTGCGGCGGCATGCTCGAGACCGGCATCGGGCGGGCGGCGAACGTGGCCCTCGCCGCGATGGAGAACTTCACGCTGCCCGGCGACACCTCGGCCTCGAGGCGCTTCTACGCCGACGACATCACCGAGCCCTTCGAGCTGGTCGACGGCCGGCTCGCCGTGCCGACCGGCGGCGGCAGCGGGGTCGAGGTGCGCGAGGAGCTGCTGGCCCGCTGGGCGCTGCGGGCGCCGGTCACGCTCCGCGCGTAGGATTCCCCGCTCGACGGCCTCGTTCAGAAGGCCATCGGCGCCGAGCCGCGCGCGAGGCTGATGCCGAGGTAGAGCACCGTCCCGCCGGCGGCGAGCATCGCGCCCAGGGCGCCGATGGCGAGAGCCGGCCGACGCTCGAACCAGTAGAGCAGGCCGGGGTAGTGCCGGAGGATGTCCTTCGTCGAGACGCCCTCGGTGAGCTCGCTGGTGGGCACACCGAGTGTGTCGCGTACCGTCGCCATGTTCTCGGCCGACCAGAACTGCCCGCGCATCCGCACCAGCTGTCTTCCGTCGTCGTCGCAGACGAAGAACTGCGGCACCGTCTCGGCGCCGCCGCCGTAGTAGGTGTGCACGAGAACGGTGGAGCCGATCGCTCCGCTCGGCACGCGGATGACGGCGCCGAAGAAACCCCGTTCGACGATCGCGTCGGCATGCACCCAGATCCCGACGCGGAAGAACGACCAGGTCGCGACGAGGAAGGCGGCGGAGACGGCCGCCTGGGCCAGCAGTACGGGGAGCCAGGTGCCCTCGGGGACGGTCACGAAGTAGAGCACGCCGAACGCGGGAATCGCGAAGGCGAGCAGCGCGGCGATCGCCTGGCGGAAGAGCATCGGGTTCGGGCGGAGCCGCAGGGCGCCGACGGGGATCCGACGGCGGGCGAACAGGCGCGCGCGGGGCGGCGCGCCGCGTCCCGTGGGTGGATTGCCCGTCATGCGAATGCCCGTTCTCTGCGACCGTCTCCCCGGCAGGCGGAGCACCGGGACGACTCCACACTATCGAGGTTCGCTATCCGGTGAAAGCGATTCATCGCGGATTGAAACACGATCCGGTTGCGCCTTCGCCGTTTCATGGCGAGAAGACCTCGTTTCCGTTTAGGGTGGCACTGCGGACTGCTGGTCAGGATGCGCAGCCACTTGTCGATCGAATGAACAGAGGACCAGTCTTGTCTCTCCCCAGCTACGAGGAATTCCGCCAGGCGCTCGCCGATCCCGCCCGTCGGGCGCAGATCGGTCTCGTCATCGCCGACAGCGACGCGCAGTCGCTCGCCGGCAACGAGGAGTGGGCGCGCAACTACTTCGACTCCTGGATCGCGATGGCCGCCCCGGCCCCCACCGCCGTCATGCCCACCGCTCCGCAGGCGCCTGCGGCCCCGTCGCCGTTCTCCTCGGCACCCACAGAGCAGTTCTCCTCCGCTCCCTCCGATCCTCAGGCCGCTCCGTCGGCGCCATTCGGCCAGCCGAACGGCTACGCACCCGCCGGCTACCAGGCGGCACCCCAGCAGGGCTACGCTGCGCCGCAGCAGGGCCAGCCCTTCGGTGCGCAGCCCGGCCAGCAGAACATGCCGCAGGGCCAGATGCCGAAGAAGGGCCTGCCCGGCTGGGCCCTCGGCGTGATCATCGGCGGCGCGGCACTCGTGCTGCTCGGCGGCGTCGGCGTCGCCGCACTCGTGCTCACCGGCAGCGACGACGACGATAAGGACACGGCCTCCAGCAGCCAGGAGTCGGGCGGCGACGCGACCACCGCACCTGACGACGAGGAGTCCCCGGACCCGCTGGAGAGCTTCGATCCCGACGACCTGCCCGACTACATGGGCGAGGACTACGAGCCCACCTACTCCGACGCCGACAAGGCCTCGTACCTCGAGATCGCCCGGCCGCTGTTCGGAGTCGAGGAGGGCGGATACATGGAGGTCGACTACCTCGACGACATCATCCTGATCTCCGGCGAGGGCATCTGCGCCAGCCTCCAGGCCGGCTACAGCAAGGGCGAACTCGCCGAGGAGTTGGTGTCGACAGAGCTCCCCGCCGAGGCCGTCGACGACCTGATCGCCGCTTCCGAGGACTACATCTGCGGTTAGCGGCACCGTCTACGCGTAGTGCGGCCGATCGTGCCGTCTACGCGTAGAAGTGGTCGACGTACGCCTGGGCGTGGCTCTTGGAGATGTCGGTGACGAACTCCTCGGCCGGGTTCAGCGCGTAGTAGTCGGCGGGGAGCCCGGTGAACGGGATGATGTACTTCAGCAGGTCTTTATGCGGCTGAGACCGTCGATGCCGATCGTGTCGTCGTTCAGCTCGATCTGGCACCAGCGGAAATCCGGGCGAGCATCTCGTCGAACGCGGTGCTTGCGACGGCGCCACCGAGGGTGATGCCGCCGACGCTCCGACCGGAGATCGCGTTCGCCGCGCCCTGCGCGATATCGATCCCGTTCATCGTGCGGTCCCACGTGTCGTTGACCGGGGGATTGCCGACGATGGAGACGTTGGGCGGGAGCTGGTCGCTGAGGAGACCTGTCAGCGGGAGACCAGCGAGATCACGCCGCCGACGGCGAAGAGCAGTCCGAGCGTGAACACCCCCGCGACCGCACCCACAACGAAGCGGAAGACGACGGTCCTCCCGATGTTGCGCGCGATCCGCACGCACCGCTGGCCGGGTGCCCGCCCGGAAGAGGAGGGCACCCGGCCAGCGGCCGCGCGGATCAGTCGGCGGCCACCCCCGTCGTACCCGGGTTCCGCCTGCGTCGCGAGATCAGCAGCGCCGCAGCGCCGAGAACGAGCAGCGCGAGCATCGCCGTGACGGGAACGAGAGGCTCGAACCCGGTCGCGGCCAGACCGTTCGGGTCCGCACCGCCGACGGCGACGGGCACGACCGCGACGGCGGCCGGGGTCACCTCGACGGTGATACTGGCCTGCGCGCCTCCCACAACCGCGGTGAGCACGTGCGGACTCGCGTGCGGGAAGGTCACCCGTGTGCCCACGATCACATCGCTCGCCACCGAGCTGGCGACCGTGGCGATGTCGCTCACGTCGCCGAGCGGCTGTCCGTCGGCGTCGAAGGCGTTCACCACCAGGGTGATCGTGTCGCCCTGGTCGACCGGCTGGTCGACCTCCTCGATCTGCAGCGACGCGACAGCGTCGACGAACGTCGACCACTTCGCGTAGACGACGGTGTCGGCGGTCACCGCTGCGGCGAAGTCGATGGGAACCGTGTGTGCGGCGTCGGCGAACCAGCCCTGGAACACCCAGCCGTCCGCGACGGGATCGGCGGGCTCCGCAGCAGTGCCGCCGTAGGGCACCGACTGGGCGGGGATCGCCTCGCCGTGGCCGGCGAGGTCGAACGACACGGTGGATGCATCCGGCACACCGAGACCGACGGCGGCGACAGCGGCGCTCTCGCCTCCCACCACGGGGAGCACAATGCGGCTGACCGCGGTGTCGAGCGTGACGGTGGCGTTCGGCGAACCGGCGACGAAGCCCGACAGGTTCGTCGTGACGACGACTCCGATGCGGTGGCCCGCGGGGAACACGTGGTCGTACGGCTCCAGCGGCCAGGCGAAGGGGTAGTCCTGGCCGGGCACCACGGGGGTCGCCTGGCCGTCGATGAGCGACTCACGGTTCGACGAGTCGAGCACGCCGCGCGTCACGCGCCACTGCTCGACACTCGCCGAACGGCGTTCCGCCTCGAGATAGCAGCCGTCGTCATCGGCACTCGCGGAACCCCAGCAGCTGCTCACCGTGGTGTTGACCACGCCGTCGCCGGGGGAGCGCGGGATCACAGTCGCCGGTCCGTAGTCCACGAGCAGTGCCGCGAGATTGGACTGCGTCTGGCTCAGCGATGCGGTCAGTTCGACCTGCGCCGTGCCGGAGATGCGCAGCTCGGTTGCGAGGGGCTGTGACACGAAGCTGAGGCGGGTCGTCTGCGCGCCGTCCGGGGCGGTGATGATGCCCGTCTCGTTCGGCGAGTTCGCCGGACCGGTGAACGACAGCTCGCCGGGGCCGGTGCTCGTACCGAGCTGGAGTGCACCCGCCGAGCCGGCCTGCGTAGCGGCGAGGTTGACGGCGACGCCCTCGGTGCCGGGGACCGGCCACGACGCGTAGTCGGCGAAGACGCCGGGCTGCATGGTCTCGACCGAGGCCATCGGCTCGTCCATGATGCCGTTCTGCACACCCTGGAGCCAGTAGTCGAACCAGTGGTGCAGGGTGCTCACCCATTCCGCGCGGTTGTACTCGAAGGGGTCGACATGGCCGAGGCGCGACAGCCAGATCTTGCGGGGCACGTCGCGCTCGGACAGGGCGTCCCAGTACTCGCCGAGCTGGCTCATGCGCACGTTGTCGTCGTTGAGGCCGTGCACGGCGAAGACCGAGGCGGTGACCTTGTCGACGTTCGTGCGGTAGTCGCGCTCCGCCCAGAACTGGTTGATGTCGCCGGTCTCGTCTCCGTCGACCGCGCTCATCGCCGTGCGGGTCGGGGCGCACAGGGCGCGACGGTCGGGGTTCGTGACCGTGTTCGAGAGGCTGGCCGGGTAGTCGGTGTTGTGCCGGATCCCGCCGGTGCGGGAGTAGCCGTACCAGTTCGAAATTCCCGCGATCGGAACGATCGTGGTGAGGCCCACGACGCCGGTCGCTGCCACGCCATTGGCGAGGGTCCCGTCGTAGGACTTGCCGATCATGCCGGCCTTGCCGTTGTGCCAGGTCGCGGACACCGCGTCACCGGCGGCGTCGAAGCCCGGGGCCCGTCCCTGCAGCCAGTCGACGACGACCTTCATGCTCGCGATGTCGCCCGGTCCGCCCTGCATCGGGCAGCCCGTCGAAGAACCGGTCCCGTCCATCTGGGCGAGCACGACGGCGTAGCCGCGCTCGACGAAGTAGTTGTCGTAGAACAGCGGCCACTTGTCGTTGATGCCGTCGCCGTCGACGTCGCCGATGAACTCGGACTCGTTGCCGCGCCCGACCGTCGTGTAGTACGGGCTCGCGTCGATGATCGCGGGCACACGCAGGGCGCCGTCGGATTCGAGCGGGCGGATGATCTCGATGGTGGTGACGTCGTCGACGCCGTCGAGATCCTGGTCGACACCGGGAACCGGGATGAAGACACGCTCCCGGATCGCCTCGCTGTAGTCGAAGACGGCTGCGGTCTCGCCGTCCACGACGCTGATCTCGTCGACGCCGGGGGCGGCGAGGGCGGTCGTCGGGACGAGAGTGGGCAGCACGGCGGCGGAGACGAGGGCGACGCCTGCGATCCAGATTCGCAGGTGGCGCCTGTGGACGGGCGACCGGTCGCGGCCGCCTTCGATCTGAGTGGAGAGATGCATATCGAATTACTAACAGCGGGACACTGCCGGCGCATAGGGAAGCAGAGGTCAATTCACAGACTCGTAACAAACGGGGTACGGATCCACGCTGAGCGGAACGAAATCACGCCTGATCCACTGATAGTCCCCGCAATCGGGGGACAGCGGCGGCGTTCCTGCCTAACGCGAGAACGGCCCGAGCCGAAGCCCGGGCCGTTCTGTCCGCCGTCTGCGGAGAATGGGGGATTCGAACCCCCGAGGGCTTGCACCCAACCAACTTTCCAAGCTGGCGCCATAGGCCACTAGGCGAATTCTCCTGGCCATCGATTCCCACCGGAATGGGAACGACCTCATGAATCATACCCGTAATCCGGCGGGCTCTCGTTCCACCCTTGGCGACGGGCTGGTCGCCCGGAGCGGCCGACTCCGCTATTCTTGATCACGGCTCCCCGCGTGGTGTCATCCAGGCCAACTCCCCCAGGACGGAAACGTAGCAAGGGTAACCGGGCTCTGGCAGGTGCGCGGGGAGCTGCTACATTTTCGGGCAGGTTCCGCGGTTGGGCTCCAAGAGCCGTCTCCCGTGGTGCGAAACGCCCGATCCTCGCTTCGCGAGGCTTCTGCCGCGATAGTGGCGAGACTGCGTCGCCATGCCGCGGCGGGGCCGCGCAGGACGGCGTACGGGACGTTTGACCCTGTCTTGCATTCAGGCAGCGCGGTTAGGGTGGCCTACGTGGCTTCGAGCATCTACATCACCTCCGCCGAGGGACATTCAGGCAAGTCTTCTATCGCGCTCGGGGTTCTCGACACCCTGAGCCGGGAGATCGAGAAAGTGGGCGTGTTCCGCCCGATCGCCCGGTCGATCACCGAACGCGACTACGTTCTCGAGCTCCTCCTCGCCCACGACGGCGTCGACCTCGACTACGACGAGTGCGTCGGCGTCACCTACGACGAGGTGCACGACGACCCCGACGCCGCCCTCAGCCGCATCGTCGAGCGCTTCAAGGCCGTGGAGGCCCAGTGCGGCGCCGTGGTGATCGTCGGCAGCGACTACACCGACGTCGGCAGCCCCACCGAGCTCAGCTTCAACGCCCGCATCGCCGCGAACCTCGGCGCCCCGGTGCTGCTCGTGCTCACCGGGCGCAGCGTGGACGAGTCCCGCGGCCGCACCGCCGACGAGATGCGCCAGATCGCCGAGCTCACCATGCCCGAGCTCGCCGCCGCGCACGCCAGCATCCTCGCCGTCGTCGCGAACCGGGCCGACGAAGACCACCTCCCCGAGATCGCGGCGAGCCTCGCCACGGTGGCGCAGGCATCCGTCATCGACGCCGGCCTCCCCGACCCGGGCCCGATCCCGGCCTGGGCGATCCCCGAGGACCCCTTCCTCGTCGCGCCCACCGTGGAGGGCATCATGGCGGCCGTCGACGGTACCCTGCTGCAGGGCGACTCCGCGCTGCTGGCCCGCGAGGCGCTCGGCGTCGTGATCGCGGCCATGTCGATGGAGAACGTGCTGCCCCGCCTCATCGAGGGCGGCATCGTCGTGATCCCCGGCGACCGCAGCGAGATGATCCTCGCGGCGCTCACCGCGCACGAGTCCGAGACCTTCCCCTCGCTCGCCGGCATCGTGCTCAACGGCGGCTTCGGCCTCTCGCCGGTGATCTCGCGGCTGATCGCCGGACTCGACCACTCGCTGCCGATCATCACCACCGAGCTCGGCACCTACGCCACCGCGCAGCGCATCACGCAGACGCGCGGCCGCCTCGCCGCCGACTCCGACCGCAAGCGCGACACCGCCCTCGCCCTGTTCGAGAAGCACGTGGACGCCCGGGTGCTGTTCGACGCGCTCAGCGTCGGACGCTCCGGCGCCGTCACCCCGCTGATGTTCGAGTACGGACTGATCGAGCGCGCCCGCGCCGCGGGCAAGCACATCGTGCTCCCCGAGGGCAGCGACGACCGCATCCTGCGCGCCGCCGGCACCCTGCTCAGCCGCGGGGTCGCCCGCATCACCATCCTCGGCGAGGAGAACGACGTGCGCGCCCGCGCCGCCGGACTCGGCGTCGACATCTCGGCTGCCACCATCCTGAGCCCGCTCGATCCGGAGCTGCGCGAGCGCTTCGCCGTGGAGTACGCCCGGGTGCGCGCCCACAAGGGCATGACCGTCGAGGCCGCCCGCGACGTGGTCACCGACGTGTCGTACTTCGGCACGATGATGGTGCACCTCGGCCTCGCCGACGGAATGGTCTCCGGCGCCGCCCACACCACGGCGCACACCATCAAGCCCGGCTTCGAGATCATCAAGACCAGGAAGGACGTCTCGGTCGTCTCCAGCGTGTTCTTCATGGCGCTCTCCGACCGGGTGCTCGTCTACGGCGACTGCGCCGTGGTGCCCGACCCCACCTCGGAGCAGCTCGCCGACATCGCCATCTCCTCGGCCGGCACCGCCGACCAGTTCGGCATCGACCCGCGCGTGGCGATGCTGTCGTACTCCACGGGGTCGTCCGGCGCGGGCGCCGACGTCGAGAAGGTGCGCGCGGCCACGGCGCTCGTGCACGAGCGCCGCCCCGACCTCTTCGTCGACGGGCCGATCCAGTACGACGCCGCAGCGGATGCCGCGGTCGGCGAGTCGAAGATGCCCGGTTCGCAGGTGGCCGGCCGCGCGACGGTGTTCATCTTCCCCGACCTCAACACCGGCAACAACACCTACAAGGCGGTGCAGCGCAGTGCCGGCGCCGTAGCCGTCGGCCCCGTCCTGCAGGGCCTGAACAAGCCGATCAACGACCTATCCCGAGGAGCACTCGTGCGCGACATCGTCAACACCGTGGCCATCACGGCCATCCAGGCGGCGGGAGAGTCGGCATGAGCCTCGCACTGATCGTCAACAGCGGCTCGTCGTCGCTCAAGTACCAGCTGATCGAGCTCGACGGCGAGGTGACCCTGGCCTCCGGCTCCATCGACCGCATCGGCGAGGCCACCAGCTCCGTCGCCCACTCCACGGGCGGGGACAAGCACGAGAAGCAGCTGCCGATCGCCGACCACACCGCCGCGCTGCGGGTGCTGACGGATGCCTTCGCCGAATACGGACCCGACCTCACGGCCACACCGCCGGTCGTCGTCGGCCACCGCGTGGTGCACGGTGGCTCGCGCTTCACCGGCCCGACCCTGGTCGACGACCAGGTGATCGCCGACATCGAGGAGCTCTCCGCCCTCGCCCCGCTGCACAACCCCGCCAACCTGGCCGGCATCCTCGCCGCTCAGACGATCTTCTTCGGCGTGCCCCAGGTGGCGGTCTTCGACACCGCCTTCCACCAGACCCTCCCGCCCGAGGCCTATACCTACGCGATCGACCGCGAACTGGCGGCCGAGCACAAGGTGCGCCGCTACGGCTTCCACGGCACCAGCCACAAGTTCGTCTCCGAGCAGGCCGCCGCGTTCCTCGACCGCCCGCTGGAGTCGCTGAAGACGATCGTGCTCCACCTCGGCAACGGCGCATCCGCCACCGCCATCGACGGCGGCCGTTCGATCGACACCTCGATGGGGCTCACCCCGCTCGAGGGACTCGTTATGGGAACGCGCTCGGGCGACCTCGACCCGGCGATCATCTTCCACCTGCACCGCCAGGCGGGACTCGGCTTCGAGGAGCTCGACTCCCTGCTCAACCGAGGGAGCGGACTGCTCGGCCTCACGGGGAGCGGCGACATGCGCGACGTGCAGAACGCGGCGGCGAACGGCGACCCGGACGCGGAAGCGGCCCTCGCCGTCTGGCGGCACCGCATCCGCCACTATGTCGGCGCCTACACGGCCCAGCTCGGCGGTCTCGACGCGCTCGTCTTCACCGCGGGCGTCGGCGAGAACAACGCCCTGCTGCGCCGTCGCGCGCTGGCCGGGCTGGAGTTTCTCGGGATCACGATCGACGACGACCGCAACGAGCTCGCCAGCCGCGAGGCGCGGGTGATCTCGAAGGCCGGAGCCCCGGTGACCGTGCTCGTGATCCCCACCAACGAGGAGCTCGAGATCGCGCGCCAGGCGCTGTCGGTCGTCTCGGCGTAGGCACGCGCACTCGTCCCGACGGGGCGCAGTCACCCCCGGTGCGGCCGGGCTACGCCCGCGGGGCCGCCGTGGAGGCGCGCACGACGAGGCGCGTCGGCACGATCGTGGTGCCGACGCCGCGCGTGTGGTCCTCGATCTCGTGCAGCAGCATCTGGATGCTGCGGCGCCCGATCTCGGCGAAGTCCTGGTGCACCGTGGTGAGCGGCGGCCAGAAGGCCTGCGCCTCGGCCATGTCGTCGAAGCCGACGACGCTCACGTCGCGCGGCACGTCGCGGCCCGCCTCGTGCAGGGCGCGCATGATGCCGAGGGCCATCTGGTCGTTCGCGGCGAAGACCGCGGTCACCTCGTCGCGCTGGGCGATGCGGCGGCCGATCTCGTAGCCCGACTCGACGCTCCAGTCGCCGAACTCCGGGTCGAGCACAGCGGCGCCCGCGTCCACGAGGGTCTCGCGCCAGGAGTCGAGCCGCCGGTTCGCCGAGAACGAGGACTCGGGGCCCGCGACGTGCAGCACCGTGGAGTGGCCGAGGTCGAGCAGGTGCTGGGTGGCCAGTCGGGCGCCCTCGCGCTGGTCGGCGTCGACCACCGTGTAGCTGTCGCCCGCGTCGGAGTCGAGGATCACCGCGGGCAGCCCGGGCGGCAGCACGATGTCGGAGTTGTCGAGGGTGTGCGCCTCGATGATGATCGCCACCCCGTCGACCGCCTGCTCCGAGAGCCGGGAGAAGGCCACGGCCATCTCGCCCTGCGTCGGCACGGAGATGGGCATGAGCGTGATCGAGTAGCCGGCCTGAGCGGATGCCGTGGCGATGGCGTCGAGAGTGCGCATATTCCCATAGGTGCTCAGCGTGGTCATGATCACGCCGATCGACTGGAAACGCCCGGTCTTCAGCGCCCGGGCAGCGCTGTTCGGACGATAGCCCAGCGCTCCCATGGCGGCGAGCACCCGGTCGCGGGTGGCGTGGTCGACGTTCGTGAGCCCGTTGGCCACGCGGGAGACGGTCTGCGAGGAGACGCCGGCCAGCTCGGCCACCTGGGCCATCGACGGACCGCGCCGCGATCTCGGCGGGGAAGCCGTCGTTTCGCTGGTCATCTGTGATCCGCTCATCCGTCATTCGAGTTGCAACATGTTTGCGTAAACATGCTAGCGTCATCCCTGCGATGTTTACGCAAACATGGCGAGCACGACCACACAGATGACCTCAGGGCCGAGAGATTAGTGAGCATTCACGAATGACGACGGTGTCACCCCCCGCAACGGGACTCGTAGTTCCGAAACTGCGCAGACAGAAGCGCGACTGGACCGGCTGGAAGTTCGTCGGCCCGTTCATGATCATCTTCGCGCTCGTGCTCATCGCGCCGGTGATCTACTCGATCTACCTGAGCCTGTTCAAGGACCAGCTCGTGGGCGGCAACTCCTTCGTGGGCCTCGACAACTACGCGCAGGCGCTCGGCGACGCGCGCTTCTGGGAGTCGCTCGGCCGGGTCACCCTGTTCCTCATCGTGCAGGTGCCGATCATGCTGGTGCTGGCGCTCGCCGCGGCACTCGCCCTCGACAGCGCGAGGCTCTACATCTCCTCGTTCTTCCGCATCGCGATCTTCCTGCCGTACGCGGTTCCCGCCGTGGTGGCCACCCTCATGTGGGGCTTCATCTACGGGACGCAGTTCGGCCTGGTCGGCGACCTCAACAACTTCCTCGGCACGGCCTTCGCGCCGCTGTCGAACACCTGGGTGCTCGCCTCAGTAGGCAACATCGTCACCTGGGAGTTCGTGGGCTACAACATGCTGCTGTTCTACGCCGCACTGCGTGTGATCCCGGTCGACCTCTACGAGGCCGCCGAGCTCGACGGCGCCGGAGCGCTGCGCATCATCCGCAGCATCAAGCTCCCCGCGCTGCGCCCGGCGATCGTGATCGGAACGATCTTCTCGATCATCGGCAGCTTCCAGCTGTTCAACGAGCCGAACATCCTGCAATCGCTCGCACCGAACTCGATCACCACCTTCTTCACGCCGAACATGTACGCGTACAACCTGTCGTTCTCCGGCCAGCAGTACAACTACTCGGCCACGATCGCGATCATCGTCGGACTGCTCACCGCGGTCATCGCCTACGTCGTGCAGCTCACCGGTTCCAGGAAAGAGTCTTAGACCATGACGTCAACGATCTCCGACGAGTCCGTCGTCGCATCCGCTGCGGCCGGCAAGCCGGTCAAGGCCTACAAGGCGCCGCGCTACGCACGCAAGAACGCGCAGCCGGGAACCTCGAAGAAGAAGTCCACCTGGCTCACCGTGATCATGGGCATCGGCGTGATCTACAGCCTGCTGCCGCTGTTCTGGCTGTTCGTGAGCTCCACCAAGACCCAGGCGGAACTGCTGAACTCCTTCGGCCTCTGGTTCAGCGGCCCCTTCGCCTTCTTCGACAACATCGCCGCCACGCTCACCTACGACGACGGCGTGTTCGTGCGCTGGTTCCTCAACACCCTGCTCTACGTGGTGGTCGGCGCGGGCGGCGCGACCTTCCTCGCCACCCTCGGCGGCTACGGTCTGGCGAAGTTCAACTTCCCGGGCAAGAAGGCGGTGTTCGCGGTCGTGATCGGTGCGGTCGCGATCCCCGGAACGGCCCTCGCCGTGCCGACCTTCCTCATGTTCAGCCAGATGGGGCTCACCAACACCCCCTGGGCGATCATCCTCCCCTCGCTGATCAGCCCCTTCGGCCTGTACCTGATCTGGACCTACGCCCTCGACGCCGTACCGACCGAGGTGCTCGAGGCGGCGCGCATGGACGGCGCCGGCGAGTTCCGCACCTTCTTCACGATCTCGCTGAAGCTGCTGGCGCCCGGACTCGTCACCGTGCTGCTGTTCACCGTGGTCGCCACCTGGAACAACTACTTCCTGCCCCTCATCATGCTGAGCGAGCCCACCTGGTACCCGCTCACGGTGGGGCTCAACCAGTGGAACGCCCAGGCCTCCACCGCGGGCGGCGACCCCATCTACAACCTGGTCATCACCGGCTCGCTGCTGACGATCATCCCGATCATCATCGCGTTCCTGTTCCTGCAGCGCTTCTGGCAGTCGGGCCTCGCCGCGGGAAGCGTGAAGGCCTAGGCCCCGAAGAATTCTCCGTCACACCGGGCAGATTCCCCTGCCCACCGTTTACAAGGAAGTGAAAGGCACAACAATGAAGACGAATCACAGCAAGGCGCGTCGCGCGACGACCGTCGTGGCGACCGGACTCGCGATGAGCCTGGCCCTCGCGGCCTGCTCGTCGTCGGGGGGCGGCGGCGCCGACTCGGGCACCGCGGACGACATCGCGGCGGCGCTGCAGGAGAAGAGCACCATCACCGTGTGGGGCTGGGCACCGCAGCTCGACGACCTCGCCGCCGGTTTCGAGAAGGAGTACCCGAACGTCACCGTCGACGTCGTCAACGCGGGAACGGGCAACGACCAGTACATCAAGCTGCAGAACGCGATCAAGGCGGGCTCCGGCGGGCCGGACGTCGCGCAGATCGAGTACTACGCGATGCCGCAGTTCGGTCTCGCCGACGCGCTCGTCGACCTCTCCGACTTCGGCTTCGCCGACTTCGAGGACGACTTCACCGCCAGCACCTGGAACTCCGTGAACCTCGACGGCGGCATCTACGCGCTGCCCCAGGACTCCGGCCCCATGGCCATGTTCTACAACCAGACCGTGTTCGACTCGCTCGGCATCGCCGTGCCGACCACCTGGGACGAGTACATCGCCGCGGCGAACACCATCCACGCCGCCAACCCGAACGCCTACATCACCAACGACACCGGGGACGCCGGCTTCACCACCAGCATGATCTGGCAGGCGGGCGGCCAGCCCTACGCCACCGACGGCACCGACGTCACGATCGACCTGCAGGACGAGGGCTCGAAGAAGTTCGCCGACATGTGGGGCCAGCTCACCCAGAACGACCTCGTGGCGCCCATCTCCTCCTGGAGCGACGAGTGGTACAAGGGTCTCGCCGACGGCACCATCGCCACGCTGAACATCGGCGCCTGGATGCCCGGAAACCTCGAGTCCGGCGTGCCCTCCGCCGCCGGCAACTGGCGCGTCGCGCCGCTGCCCACCTACGCAGACGGCACCGCCGCCAGCAGTGAGAACGGCGGAAGCGCAGACGCCGTGCTCAAGGGCAGCGACAACAAGCTGGTCGCGGCCGGATTCGTGCAGTGGATGAACCAGGGCGCGGGCGCCCAGGTCTCGATCGACGGGGGCGGATTCCCCTCCACCACCGCCGACCTCGAGTCCGAGGAGTTCCTCGGCTACGAGAGCGAGTACTTCGGCGGACAGAAGATCAACGAGGTCTTCGCGCAGTCGATCGACGACGTCGTTCCCGGCTGGACCTACCTGCCCTTCCAGGTCTACTCGAACAGCATCTTCGGCGACACGGTGGGCCAGTCCTACGCGTCGAAGGACGACCTGAACACCGGTCTCAAGTCGTGGGAGAAGGCTTCGGCCGACTACGGCAACGACCAGGGCTTCACCGTCACGGCCAAGTAGCACAGCGGCGGGCGGCGACCTCGCGAGAGCGGGTCGCCGCCCGTTCCCTTTTACCGAACACCTCCTAGGAGCAGTACCGTGGCCCACGCCGATTCCCGCAGCAGCACAGCACCCCGCTGGGTGAGGTGGCCCGAGCCGCACGAGCTCGCCGACGGCTCGATGTCGACGGCCGGGCGGATCGGCTACGGCGCGGACTACAACCCGGAGCAGTGGCCGGAGGAGACCTGGGCGGAGGACGTCGCGCTGATGCGCGAGGCCGGCGTCAACATCGTCAGTGTCGGCATCTTCTCCTGGGCGCTGCTGCAGCCCACCGAGCACATCTGGGACTTCGCCTGGCTCGACCGGGCCATCGACCTGCTGCACGCCAACGGAATCGCCGTCGACCTGGCCACCGCCACGGCCAGCCCGCCGCCGTGGCTCACCACGAAGCACCCGGAGATCCTCCCCGTCACACGCACCGGCGAGACCGTCTGGCCGGGCGGCCGCCAGCAGTGGCGCCCCACCTCGCCGGTCTTCCGCCGCTACGCGCTCGCGCTGGTGGAGAAGATGGCCGAGCGCTACGCCGACCACCCGGCCCTCGCGATGTGGCACGTGAGCAACGAGCTCGGCTGCCACAACGCCTACGACTACTCCGACGACGCGGCGGGCGCCTTCCGGGTCTGGCTGGAGGACCGCTACGGCTCGCTCGCCGAGCTCAACCGCGCCTGGGGAACCGCGTTCTGGTCGCAGCACTACTCGCAGTGGTCCGAGATCCTGCCGCCCCGCCTGGCCGCCACCCACCCGAATCCCACGCAGCAGCTCGACTTCGCCCGCTTCTCGAGCGACGCGCTGCGCGACTATCTGGTCGCCGAGAGCCAGATCCTGCGCGCGTCGACTCCCACCGTGCCGATCACCACGAACTTCATGGTCATGGGCGGCACGAAGGCGATGGACTACGCGGCCTGGGCGCGCGAGGTCGACGTCGTCTCCAACGACCACTACGTGCTCGGAGCCGACCCCCTCGGCTACCAGGAGCTCTCGTTCTCGGCCAACCTCACCGCGCACCTGACCTCCGCGGAGGTCCCCGAGCCGTGGTTCCTCATGGAGCACTCGACGAGCGCCGTCAACTGGCAGCCGGTGAACCTCGCGAATACGCCGGGACAGCTGCGCCGCGACAGCCTCGCCCACGTCGCCCACGGCGCCGACGCGGTCTGCTACTTCCAGTGGCGCCAGTCGGTGGCCGGCGCGGAGAAGTTCCACTCGGCGATGCTGCCGCATGCGGGGGCGGATAGCGACGTCTTCAGGGACGTCACCTCCCTGGGTGCCGATCTCGTCGCCCTCGCGGAGATCGCGGGCAGTAGGGTGCAGCGTGCGCGGGTCGCGATCCTCTTCGACTGGGAGTCGTGGTGGGCGTCCGAGCTCGACTCGCACCCCTCCGACCGGCTCGAGTACCGCCGCGAGGCCCTGGCCTGGTACGCGGCGGCCCTGGCCCTCGGCATCGAGGTCGACGTGGTGCCGGTCGCCACCGTCGACACCGCCGCCTTCGCGGACTACGACCTGGTGATCGCGCCGATGCTGTACCTGGTGCCGCCGGACCTCGCGTCCGCGCTCTCCGACTGGGCCCGGGCGGGAGGCCATCTCGTGGTCGGATTCTTCTCCGGCATCGCCGACCGCGACGACCACGTGTACCCGGGCGGGTACCCCGGCGCCTTCCGCGAGCTGCTCGGTGTGCGCACGCAGGAGTTCGGTCCTCTCCTGCCCGGCGCCACGGCGCGCATCGCCGGGGAGTCGCTCGACGGCACCGTCTCGACCTGGGCCGAGAACCTGCGCGCGGTCGCCGACGACGTCGAGGTGCTCGCCCGCGTCGTCGACGGACCGTTCCCCGGCGCGCCGGCGGTCACCACACGCCCGGTCGGCACGGGGCGCGCCAGCTACGTCGCCACCCTGCCGGATGCTCCGACCCGGGAACGCCTCCTCTCCGCTCTCGCCGGGCTCTCCGGGGTGTCCTCGCGGCTGGACGCCGCCGCCCGCGGCTCCGTGGAGATCGCAGTGCGGGAGACGGCGCACGCCGAGTACCGCTTCCTCATCAACCATGGCGCCACCCCCGTGACCGTGCCCGGAATCGACGGGGTCGACCTGCTCGGCGCCCCGGTCGCAGACGGGCGCGTCACCCTCGCCGTGAACGGCGTCGCCGTCATCCGCTCGCGGGCCGCACAGCAGAACAGCACCAGTACTGGAGTCATCGCGTGATCGCCACCAACCCCGCCCCGCGCTCGCCCGGCTCGCCGCGCAGCTTCGCGATCGGCGAGAGCGACTTCCTGCTCGACGGCGAGCCCTTCCGTGTGCTCGCGGGCGCGCTGCACTACTTCCGCGTGCACCCCGACCTCTGGGCCGACCGCATCCGCAAGGCCAGGCAGATGGGTCTCAACACGATCGAGACCTACGTGCCCTGGAACGAGCACTCCCCGCAGCGCGGGGAGTTCGACACCGCGGACGGTCTCGACCTCGCCCGGTTCCTCGACCTGGTCGCCGCGGAGGGCCTGCTGGCCATCGTGCGCCCCGGACCGTACATCTGCGCGGAGTGGGACAACGGCGGCCTCCCGGCCTGGCTGTTCTCCGACCCGGAGGTGGGCGTGCGCCGCAACGAGCCGCGCTACATGGCGGCGATCGCCGAGTACTTCGACGCGCTCCTCCCCATCGTGGCCGAGCGCCAGATCGACCGGGGCGGCCCCGTCGTGCTCGTGCAGATCGAGAACGAGTACGGCGCATACGGCGACGACAAGGACTACCTGCGCGCCCTGGTCGACCTAACCCGCGCGGGCGGAATCACCGTTCCGCTCACCACGATCGACCAGCCCACCGACCAGATGCTCGACGATGGCGGACTGCCCGAGCTGCACAAGACCGGGTCGTTCGGCTCGCGCGCCACGGAGCGCCTGGCCACGCTCCGAGCGCACCAGGGCACCGGACCGCTGATGTGCGCCGAATTCTGGAACGGCTGGTTCGACTACTGGGGAGCGCACCACCACACGACGAGCGCGGAGCAGGCGGCCGCCGAGCTCGACGAGCTGCTCGCCTCCGGCGCCTCGGTGAACCTCTACATGCTGCACGGCGGCACCAACTTCGGCTTCACCAACGGCGCCAACGACAAGGGCGTCTACCAGCCCACGACCACCTCGTACGACTACGACGCCCCACTCACCGAGTCGGGGGAGCCCGGCCCCAAGTACTGGGCCTTCCGCGACGTGATCGCGAAGTACTCGACACCCTCGGGCGCCGCGGCACCCGGCGCCGCCGACGTGCCCGTGGCGTCACCGCCCGCGCCCGCCTTCACGGTGGCCCTCGACAGCTCCGTGTCGCTCGCCGCGCTGACCGCATCGTCCTCGTCCTCCCTCGGCACGTGGGCACGGTACGACCACCTCCCGACACTCGACGAGCTCGCGCACTACCGCGGCTTCGCGCTGTACCGCGCCACGGTCGACCGCGGCGGCGTGCTGGCCTTCGGCGAGGTGCGCGACCGCGCGCAGCTGTTCCTCGACGGCGACCCGGTCGGCGTGCTGAGCCGCGACCACCACGACTCGGCCATCGTGCTGCCACGCGGCGGCGTGCTCACGATCCTCGTCGAGGACCAGGGCCGGGTGAACTACGGGCAGCGCATCGGAGAGCACAAGGGCCTGATCGGTCCGGCGCTGCTCGACGGCAGCCCGATCGACGACTGGGAGGTGCTTGCGCTGCGGTTCGACGACCTGTCTGCCCTGTTCGGCGGCGGCGGCGAGCCGCGCGCGGCATCCGCTTCGAACGACGGCCCGGTGCGCGGCATCGCCGGCCCGTCCTTCGCGCGCGGAGGCTTCGTCGTCGACGAGCCGATCGACCTCTTCTTGAGCACCGCGTCGTGGGGCAAGGGCAACGCCTTCGTGAACGGCTTCAACCTCGGGCGCTTCTGGAGCCGCGGTCCGGCGACGACGCTGTACGTGCCCGGTCCGCTGCTGCGCCCGGGCGGGAACGAGCTGGTGGTCTTCGAGACCCTCGCCATCGCCGAGCCGGTGGCGCGGTTCGTGGCAGCGCCCGAGCTGGGGCACACCGACTTCTAGGCCTGACCCGCCAGGCTCCTAGTCCTGACCCACCAGGTCGAGCAGGTACATGCCGAGCTCGCTGCGCCGCGCGGCGCCGAGCTTGGACCTGGCCTGCAGCACGTGCGACTCCACCGTGCGCACGCTGAGGAAGAGGCGGTTCGCGATCTCCGCATTGCTCAACCCGGCGCCAGCGAGGCGCGCGACCTCGAGCTCGCGCCGGGTGAGACTCGCCACCTTGCCGAGCTGCTGCCCGGCGGCCGCCGACGACGGCGACACCGAGGCGGCCTTGTCGGGCACAACGATCTTCACGCCGCGCTCCAGGGCGTCAGCCCGGTTCCTGCTCGCGGTGCTCTCGATCGGGTGGGACTTCCTGAGGTGGATCTGCTGCGCCGAGCGCAGCGCGATCGTCGCCTGCCACGGCATGTCGAGCCGCTCGAACCAGCTGGCGATCTCGTCGAGCCGGTGCGCGTCCGCATCGAGTTCCGCCCGCAGGTGCCCCTCGAGGGCGTCGGCGATGTCGGAGCTGCCGCCCGCCGGGATCGCCGCGGCGAGCTCGACGACGTGCTCCAGGGGCTCGCCGAGCAGGTAGGCGCCGTGCAGCGCGCCCATCGCCACGTGCCGCGACACCGTACCGGCGAACTCGGTGAGCTCGAGACAGGTGGCGCGGGCCTTCGTCGGATTGCCGGAGGCGACGTCGGCCCAGGCCTCGAGGTGGCGCTTGTGGTACTCGATCCACGGGCTCAGCGCGGCGTCGTTCTCCATGATGGAGGCCGCGACCCCGCGGGCGTCGTCGGGACGGTTGAGCTCGTAGAGGGCGGTGGCGCGCAGGATCCGCACCACGGCACCCCACCGCGGCTCGAGCTTGCGGGTGATGGCGGACTCCGCGCGGGACAGCTCCAGCTCGGCCTGCGCCGGATTGTTCATGCTCAGCATCAGGTAGCCGGAGATGAAGTTCGCCATGGCCAGTTCGATCTCGTTGCCCGACAGCACGGCGCGCAGGGCGTAGCTGTCGAGGTCGTGCCGGAGACCGCTGCGGTCGGAGCCGACGAGCACCCGTGCCAGGCCGCTCTGCGCGAGGAAGGTCGCGGCGGCCGAGTGGATGTCGCCGCTCACCTGGATCGGCATGGTCGTCGCGAGGTTCGCCACGATCCCCCGTCCCGTCTCGATGACGCGTTGCAGGTCGGCCATCCGGCCGGTGATCGAGTAGGCGGGCAGCAGCTCGCGCAGCGCCCGCATCCGCATCGACGGCGAGCCGGTCTCGCGTGCGGCGAAGCGCTCCATCTCGGCGATACCGTCGTCGTAGGTGCTGGTCACGAGGCGGCGGCGGTAGCCCTCGAACTCGGTCCACTCGTCGAGGACGCCGTCGATAGTGCCCCAGCGGCGCACCTTCGTCACCAGGTGCGCCCAGCGGTCGTCGTCGAAGTCGTGCCACGCCAGCAGCGTCATCCACCAGGAGAGCAGGTTGGCGTCGTCGACGGCGTTCCCGTGCTCCGACTCGTCGGCCTCCAGCAGTTCGACGGCGGCGGTGTAGTCGCCCTGTCCGGCGAGGGCTCGGGACAGCTGCTCCGTGGCCATCGCGGTGGGGGCGATGGCGAGCGAGTGCCTGGCGAACAGCTCGCCGGCCGACGACACCCCCCAGATGTCTGCGCGTCGTGCGGCGCGCGCGAGGATCTCCGCGGCATCCGCCGGCTCGAGCCCGTCCAGCGGGTCGAGGTCGCTCGAGTCGGCCCAGGCGGCGGCGACCACGACGCACTCGGCCGAGCTGAGCCGGTAGCCGTCCCGGTGCTCGTCGAGCAGGGCGCGCTCGATCGTGTGCGCCGTCTCGAGCGGGCTCGCGGCCGTGCGATCGGCGTGGGCCGCCGTGGCGTAGAGCACGTGCGCGCTCACCATCTCGGCGGAACCCGGCTCGCGGGTCACGAGGTTGCGCCGCACGAGCGACTGCATCGATGCCCGTCCGACGAGGCGGGCGGCGCGCACGTACGACACGCGGCCGATCTTCGCGAGCGACACGAGCGCGTACTCCTCCGTGTCGCTCAGCCCGGCGAGCTGCGCCCGCGCGAAGTCGACGATGCGCGGCGTCTGCACGACGGGGCCGAGCACCAGGGCGATCTGGTCGTCGCCGACCCGGCCCGCGTTGTAGACCGCCTCGCGGGTGAGCTCCTCGACGAGGCGTGGATTGCCGGCGGCCGCCCGCACGATGCGCGCGCGGGTGACCACGTCGACGCCGCCCTCGCTCACCGTCTCGATGATGCCGCTGGCCTCGGTGAAGCCGATGCCGGAGAGGTCCACGCGCTTCAGCCGCAGGTCGGTCCACAGCGAGGTGAGCAGCCGCGACCGCTCCAGCACAGAGGGGTCCCTGGAGTCGACGGGGGAGATGTCGAGGGTGATCAGCAGCGGCCGCTCCGAGGTGCTCGCGATGCCGACGAGTTCGCGCAGGTCGTCGGTGCAGAGCAGATGGGCGTCCTCGATGAGCAGCATCGTGCGGGCAATCGGAACGCCCTCCTCGATCAGGGCGCGGATGTCGCGGGGCCGGCTGCACCGGACGACCGACGCGGTCGTCGCCTCGCCCTCACCCGCGTTCAGACGCTCGGCGATGCGGGTGGCCACGTAGCTCTTGCCGATCCCCGGATGACCGGCGAGCACAATACTGTGGCCCCCGGTCAGCACCCGCTCGACCTCGGCGATCTCCGTCTGACGCGCGAGGCCGAGCGCCTCGTACTGCGCGACGGCCTCGTCTTGGAACGCCCGGTACTGGCTGGCTCTCATGTCGCCCCCAAGGATGACTCGCTGATGTCGGACATTCACGCAGTCACCTACCGAGTACGGGGGTTTCAGTAGATGAAACTATTTCTTCTCGGTACGTTACTCCTCGCGATGGGTAGTTTCCACTCCTGTGCCGCCGACCTGTTCCTCCCGGCCGCGAACTCCCGCCTCCGGACGCGACAGGGCGCTCGCGGATCTCCGCAGTACTCGGTAGTCGCGCCGATCACCCCGGTAGTTAACCGCGTAGCACCACGCATTGTCGGCCCAAACCCCAGAACCTAGCGTCGAATCCGAGCGGGGCGTCGGCCCCGTTCGCCGCTGACCCGGAGCCTGTTCTCTCAGGCTCACGGCGGTTGAGCATGGGGGCGACAATGAGCACGACACCGCGACGACGCAGATCTGTCCTGGGGGGAACAGCGTTCGCGCTCGCGACCCTGATGACCGTGGCAGGCATCTCCGCACCGGCCAATGCGGCACCCGGGGACAACACCGAGGCGCTCGCCCAGTTCCTCGGGTCGAATCTCCTCTCCAGCGACCTGCTGACCGTCGGCACCGCCGAGTCCGGCAGCCCGGGCGGACCGCCCACCGACACCAACCCGCTCAACCTCCAGGCGCTCCAGGCCCTCGGCCTCGAACTCCAGCTGATCGGCGACGGCCTCGAGGTCCCGCTGATCACCGACGGCACCACCCCGGGGCTGCTCAACCTCGGACAGGCCGGCGCGATCCAGAACTACGCCGCGACGACCCCCAGCGGCGCGGTCGCGGCCTCCGGACTCATCTCCAACGACGGCACGATCGCCATCAGCGAGAACGCGAGCCCCACCGACCTGGGCAACTCGTCGATCAACCTGACCTCGCTGCTCAGCCAGCTCGGCATCGCCGGCGCAACCGGCCCCGTGATCGACACGCTCGCACTGCAGATCGGCGCTCTCGCCTCGCGCATCGAGAGCACCCCGGGCCAGCCCACCACCACCGCCTACCGGGTGACCGATCTCAAGGCCCAGGTGCACAGCGCACTCGTCGCAGCCCTGGCCACCAGTCTGCGCAACGCCGGCGTCTCCGTCGGCGGAACCCTCAGCACCTCCGTCAACGGGCTCGTGGGCACCGGGGGAGTACTCACCGGCGTCGTGAACGCCGTTCCCCCCGTGCGTCTGCTCGGACTCGCGGATGTCACGCTCGGGCAACCGACGATCGCCGTCGACATCGCCAACCTCGGGGCGGTGGTCGACACGGTGCTCGGCTCGAACGCGATCCTCGTGAGTGACAACGGCGCCGTGACGATCAACCTCACCACGGGCACGGTCACCATCAACCTCGCGGCGGTCGTGAACCCGGGCGGCACCGGCCTCAACGGACGCCCGGCGAACACCTCGGTGCTCACCACGGCGAACATCGCCACCATCACCGCCGGTGTCACCAACGCGCTCGGCAAGATCACCGCACCGCTCACCGCCGCCCTCGACCAGGCGGTCCGCGGCTCCTCGGTGACGATCAGCGTGCAGGTGCGGGCCACCCTGCTCCCGGCGCTCGGGAACACGGGCACGCTGATCGACGCGCCGATCACGATCAAGGGGACCCTGCAGCAGCTCGCCACGGGCCAGGGCATCGTCGACACCTCCGGCATCAGACTGCTGCCGGGCATCCCGCTCTGCATCGGCGCGATCGTGCTCGGTGCCTGCGTCGGCGTCAACCTCAACGGCCTCGTCGGCGCCGTGCTCTCCACCGTGACCACGAGTGTGGTCACTCCGCTGCTCGCCGCGCTCGCGCCGGCGGTGAACGGCATCCTCACCGCCACGAGCACCCAGATCACGAACGCTCTGAACGGGGTCACCACCCCGCTCCTCGCTGCCCTCAATCCGGTGCTCGACGGCGTGCTGTCCAACGTGGCCGACATCACCATCAACGAGCAGCCGCAACTGAGAACACCCGCGCAGACCGCCGACCTCGGCACGGGGTCGGCGACGGTGCGCGCGCTCAGCGTCACCCTGCTGCCCCGGGTGATCGGCACGAGCCTGGCCAAGATATCCCTCGCGTCGTCCACCGTGCGCGCGCAGACCGTCGACATCGTCGAGACCACCGTGCGGGCGGGCAACCCGATCACGGTGAACGGCGCGGGATGGGTGGCGGGCTCGCCGGTCTCCGTGGCCTTCACCGACGGGGCGGGCAACCCGGTCGGCACCCCGGTCTCTGCCACGCCCGTCGCGGCGGGCACCTACAGCTTCCCCTTCACCATCCCCGTCGGAACGGTCGGGCCGGTCACGGCGACCGCCACCCAGAACGGGGTGACGGCCAGGGACACGGTTGCGGTCACCGCGCCGCCGTCGCTCGATATCCTCGAGACCGCCGTCACCGCGGGCAGCCCGATCACGGTGCTCGGCGCCAACTGGAGTCCCGCGGGCCCGATGAGCATCGCCTTCTCCAACGCGGCGGGCGCGGTCGGCACCCCGGTGACGCCCACCCCGCTCTCCGACGGCACCTTCTCGGTGGGCTTCACCGTGCCGCCGGGAACGACCGGACCACTCACCGCCACGGCCACGCAGGGCGCCGACGTGCGCCAGGACACCGTGGCCATCACGCCTCCCGGCGTCCCGGCGCTCAACATCGTCGAGACCTCCGTGGTCGAGGGCGACCCGATCACCGTCACCGGCAGCAGCTGGTCGAACGCCTCGACCGTCTCCGTCGAGATCCGCGACGGCGCGGGCACCGTCATCGACACCTCGTCCCGCCAGCCCGCGGGCGGAACCTTCAGCTTCGCATACACCGTGCCCGTCGGCACGGTCGGCCCGGTGACCGCGGTCGCCACGCAGGGCGGCGACACCGCCCAGGACTCCGTCGTCGTCGTGCCGCTGCCGAGCCTCGACATCGTCGAGACCACCGTCGTCGAGGGCACAACCGTCACCGTGAACGGCAGCAACTGGACTCCCGCGAGCCCGGTGAGCATCCGCTACTCCACCACGGGCGGCGCGCAGCTCGGCGACGTGGCCACCGTCACGCCGCTCGACAACGGCTCCTTCACGACCACCTTCCTCGTGCCGCTCGGCACGCAGACGCAGGTCACGGCCACCGCGACCCAGGGCGCGCGCAGCGACTCCGACCAGGTTCTGGTCACCGCCCTGCCCATTCCGCCGAGCATGGACGTGACCGAGGACTCCGTCGTCGCCGGCACCGCCGCAACGGTCACCGGGCTCAACTGGGACCCCACACTGATCGTGGGCATCGAGTTCACCAACGCGGGCGGGGTCGTCGGCACCGCCTTCACCACGCCCGACGGGAACGGCACGTTCAGCGCCGAATTCGTGGTGCCGGTGGGCACGGTCGGCCCGGTGACAGCGACCGCCACGCAGGCCGGGGTGTCGCTCAGTGACGACTTCGAGGTCACCCCCGCCCCGGCGATCGCCGTGGTCGAGACCACCGTGGTCGAGGGCGACACCGTGGTCGTGCCCGGCACCGACTGGCTCCCGGGGGTGGAGGTGTCGCTCACCTTCACCGACGGCACCGGCGCCACCGTCCTGCCCGTCGTGCCCGTCACCCCGAACAACCTCGGCGCCTTCGAGCAGCCGTGGCTGGTGCCCGTCGGCACCGTCGGCCCGGTCACCGTGGTCGCAAGCCAGCCGGGATCGAACCCCGCGACCGACAGCTTCGCGGTCACCCCGATCCCCACGGTCGACGTCACCGAGACCACCGTCGTCGCTGGCAGCACCGTCGAGGTCACGGGTGAGAACTGGTCCTCGGCGTCGCCGGTGACGATCGTCTTCACCGATTCCGCGAACCAGCCCGTCGGCGAGCCGGTGACCGTCACCCCGAACGTCGACGGCGGCTTCGACACCGAGTTCGCGGTGCCGGCGACCGCCACCGGGACACTCACCGCGACCGCCAGCCAGAACGGTCGCACGGCAACCGACACGCTCGCCGTCACCCCGCCCCCCGCGGTCGACATCGTCGAGACCACCGTGGTCGCCGGCGATCAGATCACCGTGAACGGCAGCAACTTCGACCCGCTCGCGCTGGTCGCGCAGGTCACCGTGACCGACGGCAACGGCGACCCCGTCGGCGCGTCGTTCCTCACCGGCATCAGCGGCGCGGGCACCTTCACCTTCCCCGTCACCGTGCCGGTGGGCACCGTCGGCCCGGTCACCGTCACCGCGACGGCGGGCGGCGCGAGCCCCTCCGACAGCGTGGTGGTGACGGATGCGCCGAGCATCGACATCACGGACGCCACGGTCGTCGCGGGTCAGCCGATCACGGCCCTCGGCTCCGACTGGGTGCCCGGGCCCGTGACCGTCGTCTTCACCGACGGCGACGGACTCCCGATCGGCGACACCGTCACGGCCACTGCCGACGGCGACGGAGCCTTCACCACCACCATCTCCGTTCCGGTGGGAACCACCGGCCCGGTCACCGTCACCGCCACCCAGGGCGCGCGCACGGCCACCGACACCGTGGCGGTCACCCCCGCGCCGCCGACCGACCCCGCCGTCGACATCGTGGAGGACACCGTCGTCGCCGGCGAGCAGATCACCATCGAGGGCGTCAACTGGACCCCCGGCGTCCCGCTGACGATCAGCCTCAGCGACGGCGACTCGCTCCCCCTCCTGCCCTCGGCCTCACTCACCCCCGGAGGCGACGGCACCTTCACCGTGCTGTACACCGTGCCCGTAAGCACCGTCGGACCGGTGCGCGTGCTCGTCACCCAGAACGCCGCCACCGCGACGGACACCGTGGCGGTCACCTCCGCGCCACTCGGCTCCCCGGCCATCGACATCGAGCAGACCACCGTCGTCGCCGGCCAGCCGATCACCATCGTCGGCGGCAACTGGGCCGAGTCCCCGCTGACGATCGACTTCATCGACGCCACCGGCACCCTCGTCGCCGGCGAGATCACCCTCACGCCCGGCGCGGGCGGAACCTTCACGACCACGTTCACCGTCCCCGTCGGAACGGTGGGTCCGCTGCGCGCGGTCGCCATCCAGGGCGAGGACTCCGCCACAGACACGGTCGCGGTCACCCCGGCCCCGGTCGCCGACATCGTCGAGACCACCGTCGTCGCCGGCCAGCCGATCACCGTCACCGGTGCGAACTGGGTGCAGGCCCCGCTGTCGATCGTGTTCCTCGACGGCGCCGACCTGCAGGTCGGGCCGCCCGTGCAGCTCACCCCCGCGGCCGGCGGATCGTTCGAGACCACGTGGACGGTACCCGTGGGCACCACCGGCCCGGTGACCGCGCGCGTGACGCAGGGCGACACCGTCGTCGACGACAGCGTCGTCGTGACGCCGGCCGACGCATCCGCTCCCTCCATCGACATCGTCGAGTCCACCGTGCCCGCCGGGCAGCCGATCACCGTGAACGGCGTGAACTGGGAGTCCGGCACCGACGTCTCGATCGTGTTCACCGACGCGAACGCGAACCCGATCGGGACGGCCGTGCTGGCCACCCCGGTCGGCGGCGCCTTCACCACCACCGTCACCGTGCCGGTGGGGACGGTCGGCCCGGTGCGCGCCATCGCCACCCAGGGCGACGACCTCGCGACCGACACGGTCGCGGTCACCGCGCCCCTGCCCGAGGCGCCCACCGCCGACATCACCGAGACCACGGTCGTCGCCGGCCAAAACATCACCGTGACCGGTGAGAACTGGGCGGATGCGCCCCTGTCGATCGCGTTCACCGACGGCAACGCGGGTCCGCTCGGCAGCGTGGCGGTCACCCCCGTCGACGGCGCGTTCTCCGTCGGGTTCACGGTGCCGGTCGGCACCGTCGGCCCGGTGCGGGCGACCGTCACCCAGGGAGACGACCAGGCCACCGACACCGTCGCGGTCACCCCGGCACCCGGCCCCGCGCCCACCGCCGACATCACCGAGACCACCGTCGTCGCGGGCGAGACCATCACGCTCACCGGCGAGAACTGGGAGACGGCTCCGCTGTCGATCCTCTTCACCGACGGCAACGACGCCCCGATCGAGCCCGCGCGCACGCTCACGCCGGACGGCGACGGCACCTTCAGCACCACCCTTGTGGTGCCGGTCGGCACCGTCGGGCCGGTGCGCGCCACGGTCGCCCAGGGCGGCGACTCGGCCACCGATACCGTGATCGTCACGCCGGCGCCCGCTCCGCTGCCGAGTGCGGACATCCTCGAGAACAGCGTGGTGGCGGGCGAGAACATCACCGTCACGGGCGCGAACTGGGCTGACACCGAGCTGACGATCATCTTCACCGACGTCAACTCGGCCCCGATCGGCACCGGAATCACCCTCACCCCGGTCGACGGGGTCTTCTCCACCAGCTTCACCATCCCGGTCGGCACCCTCGGGCCGGTGCGCGCCAACGTGCGGCAGGGCCTCGACTTCGCCGCCGACTCGGTGATCGTCACCCCGGCCGCGGTCGTCGCTCCGACCACCGACATCGTGCAGACGACGGTCGAGGCCGGTCAGCCCATCGACGTCACCGGTGCGAACTGGGCCGACACCGAGCTGACGATCGTCTTCACCGACGGCGACGGCAACGCGGTCGGCCTCCCCGTGACCGTGACGCCCGTCGCCGGCGCCTTCGCGATCGAGTACACCGTGCCCGTGGGAACGGTCGGTCCGCTGCGCGCCAACGTGACCCAGGGCGACGACTCGGCTACCGACACGGTCGCTGTGTCGCCGGCCCCTGCCGCCGCTCCCACGCTCGACATCGTGGAGGACACGGTGGTCGCCGGTCAGGACATCGAGGTCGCCGGCGCGAACTGGCAGGGCAGCACCGTCACCATCCTCTTCACCGACGCGAACGGCAGCCCGGTGGGCCTCCCCGTCTCCGCAACGCCCGACGACGGCGACTTCTCGGTCGACTTCACCGTGCCCGTGGGCACCGTCGGGCCGCTGCGCGCCACCGCGACGCAGGGCGCGAGCTCCGCGACCGACACCGTGGCCGTGACCCCGGCTCCCGTCGCGGCGCCGACCGTCGACATCGCCGAGACCACGGTGGTCGCCGGCGAGGACATCACCGTGACCGGCGAGAACTGGGCGGATGCTCCGCTCAGCATCGCCTTCACCGACGGCCTGGGAGCGGCCATCGGTGCGCCCGTGTCCCTGACGCCCGTCGACGGAGCGTTCTCCATCGCCTTCACCGTGCCGGTCGGAACCACGGGACCGGTGCGCGCGACGGTCACCCAGGGCGACGACACCGCGACCGACACCGTCGCGGTCACCCCCGCCCCCGCGGCCCCGACCGTCGACATCGCCGAGACCACGGTCGTGGCCGGCGAGTCGATCACGGTCACCGGTGCGGACTGGGCGGACGCTCCGCTCAGCATCGTCTACACCGACGGCGTGGGTACGCAGATCGGCGCTCCGGTCGTCCTCACCCCGACGGGCGGGACCTTCTCCGACAGCTTCACCGTCCCGGTCGGCACCAGCGGTCCGGTACGCGCCACGGTCACCCAGGGCGACGACACCGCCACCGACACCGTCGCGGTGACCCCGGCTCCCGGCCCGGCGCCGACGGCCGACATCACCGAGACCACCGTGGTGGCCGGCGAGCCGATCACCGTGACCGGCGCGAACTGGGCGGACACCCCGCTCACGGTTGTGCTCACCGACGTGAACGGCGCCCCGATCGGCTCCGCGCTCACCCTCACGCCCGAGGACGGCGTCTTCTCGACCACGATCACCGTGCCGGTCGGCACGGCCGGTCCGGTGCGCGCCACCGTCAGCCAGGGCGACGACACCGCCACCGACACGGTCGCGGTGACCCCGGCTCCCGGCCCGGCGCCGACGGCCGACATCACCGAGACCACCGTGGTGGCCGGTCAAGACATCACCGTCACCGGTGCGAACTGGGCGGATGCGCCGCTGTCGATCGTCTTCACCGACAGCAACGCGGCCCCGGTCGGAGCCCCCGTCGTCCTCACACCCGTCGACGGCGTCTTCTCCACCGCCTTCACGGTGCCGGTCGGAACCTCCGGGCCGCTGCGCGCCACGGTCACCCAGGGCGACGATACCGCGACGGACACCGTCGCGGTGACCGCGGCACCCGGCCCTGCACCCACCGCCGACATCCTCGAGACCACGGTGGTCGCCGGCCAGGACATCACCGTGACCGGTGCGAACTGGGCGGACACCCCGCTCTCCATCTCCATCACGGACGGCGACAACAATCCGATCGGCACCCCGCTCTCGGCGACCCCGGTCGACGGCGTCTTCACCCAGACCGTGACGATCCCCGTGGGCACCACGGGCCCGGTGCGGGCCACAGTCACCCAGGGCGACGACACCGCCTCGGACACGGTCGCGGTGACCGCCGCTCCCGGCCCGGCGCCGACGGCCGACATCACCGAGACGACCGTGGTCGCGGGCCAGCCGATCACCGTCACCGGTGCGAACTGGGCCGATGCTCCGCTGTCGATCGTGATCGCAGACGGCAACGGCAACCCGATCGGTACCCCGATCGCGGTGACGCCGGAGGACGGCGAGTTCTCGACCTCCGTGACGATCCCGGTGGGCACCGCCGGCCCGGTGCGCGCGACAGTCAGCCAGGGCGACGACACCGCCACCGACACCGTCGCGGTGACGCCCGCTCCCGGCCCGGCACCCTCCGCCGACATCCTGGAGACCACCGTGGTCGCGGGCCAGCCGATCACCGTCACCGGTGCGAACTGGGCCGACACCCCGCTGTCGATCGTGATCGCGGACGGCAACGGCACCCCGATCGGCACCCCGATCGCGGTCACCCCGGAGGACGGCGAGTTCTCGACCTCCGTCACCGTCCCCGTGGGCACCACGGGCCCGGTTCGGGCGACGGTCACGCAGGGCGACGACGTCGCGGCCGACACGGTCGCCGTGACCCCGGCTCCCGGCCCGGCGCCGAGTGCCGACATCCTCGAGACCACGGTGGTGGCCGGCCAGCCGATCACCGTCACGGGTGAGAACTGGGCGGACACGCCCGTCTCGATCTCGGTCGCGGACGGCAATGGCAACCCGATCGGCACGCCGATCCTGGTGACGCCGGAGGGCGGCGTGTTCTCCACATCCGTCACCATCCCGGTGGGCACCACGGGACCGGTTCGGGCGACGGTCACGCAGGGTGACGACCTCGCGGCCGACACGGTCGCGGTGACCCCGGCTCCCGGGCCGGCGCCGAGCGCCGACATCACCGAGACCACCGTGGTCGCGGGCCAGCCGATCACCGTCACGGGCGCGAACTGGGCAGATGCTCCGCTGTCGATCGTGATCGCGGACGGCAATGGCAACCCGATCGGCACGCCGATCACGGTGACGCCGGAGGGCGGCGTGTTCTCGACCTCCGTCACCATCCCCGTGGGGACGACCGGCCCGGTGCGGGCCACGGTCTCCCAGGGCGACGACACCGCCACCGACACGGTCGCGGTGACCCCGGCTCCCGGGCCGGTGCCAAGCGCCGACATCACCGAGACCACCGTGGTCGCGGGCCAGCCGATCACGGTCACCGGCGCCAACTGGGCGGACACCCCGCTGTCGATTGCGATCACCGACGGCAACGGCAACCCGATCGGCACGCCGATCCCGGTGACCCCGGAGGACGGCGAGTTCTCCACGACCGTGACGGTTCCGGTGGGCACCACCGGCCCGGTGCGCGCCACCGTGACCCAGGGCGACGACATCGCGACGGACACCGTCGCGGTGACGGCAGCCCCCGGCCCCGCTCCCGCGGTCGACATTCTCGAGACGACCGTGGTCGCGGGCCAGCCCATCACCGTGACCGGTGCGAACTGGGCCGACACCCCGCTGTCGATCGCGATCACCGACGGTAACGGCAACCCCGTCGGGACCCCGATCCCGGTGACCCCGGAAGACGGCCTGTTCTCGACCTCCATCACCATTCCGGTGGGCACCACCGGTCCCGTGACGGCCACCGTCACCCAGGGCGATGACATCGCTATCGACACGGTCGTGGTGACCCCGGCCCCCGGCCCGGCTCCCGTCGTCGACATCGTGGAGACCACGGTCGTGGCGGGCCAGCCGATCACCGTGAACGGCGAGAACTGGGCAGACAGCCCGGTCTCGATCGTCATCTCCGACGGCAACGGCAACCCGATCGGTACCCCGATCACGGTGACCCCGGTCGACGGGGAGTTCTCCGAGAGCGTCACCGTTCCGGTCGGCACCACGGGCCCGGTGCGTGCGACCGTCACCCAGGGCGACGACATCGCGACCGACACGGTCGCGGTCACTCCGGCTCCCGGCCCGGCACCCTCGGCCGACATCCTCGAGACCACCATCGTTGCCGGCGAGTCGATCACCGTGACCGGCACGAACTGGGCGGACTCCCCGCTGTCGATCGTGATCGCGGACGGCAACGGCAACCCGATCGGCACGCCGATCGCGGTGACGCCGGAGGACGGCGAGTTCTCCACATCCGTCACGGTCCCCGTGGGCACTGCGGGACCGGTACGGGCGACCGTCACCCAGGGCGACGACACGGCGACGGACACCGTCGCGGTCACGCCGGCTCCCGGGCCGGCACCGTCGGTCGACATCCTGGAGACCACCGTGGTGGCCGGCGAGCCGATCACGGTGAACGGCTCGAACTGGGCGGACACCCCGCTGTCGATCGTGATCGCGGACGGCAACGGCAACCCGATCGGCACGCCGATCTCGGTCACCCCGGTCGACGGCTCGTTCTCCACATCCGTCACGATCCCGGTGGGCACCACCGGTCCGGTGCGCGCCACCGTCACCCAGGGTGACGACAGCGCGGCCGACACCGTCGCGGTGACCCCGGCGCCGGGACCGGCTCCCGTTGTCGACATCGTGGAGACCACGGTCGTCGCCGGCGATCCGATCACGGTGAACGGCTCGAACTGGGCCGACACCCCGGTCTCGATCGTCATCGCGGACGGCAACGGCAACCCGATCGGCACGCCGATCTCGGTCACCCCCGTCGACGGTTCGTTCTCGACCAGTGTCACGATCCCGGTCGGTACCACCGGTCCGGTGCGCGCCACCGTCACGCAGGGTGACGACAGCGCCGCCGACACCGTCGCCGTGACCTCGGCCCCCGGCCCGGCGCCGAGCGCCGACATCGTCGAGACCACCGTGGTGGCCGGCGAGACCATCACGGTGACCGGCGAGAACTGGGCCGATACCCCGCTCTCGATCGTCATCGCGGACGGCAACGGCAACCCGGTCGGCACGCCGATCTCGGTCACCCCGGAGGACGGCGAGTTCACCACATCCGTCACCATTCCCGTGGGCACCACCGGCCCGGTTCGCGCCACCGTGACGCAGGGCGACGATTCGGCGACCGACACGGTCGCCGTCACCCCGGCTCCCGGCCCGGCGCCCTCGGTCGACATCGACCAGGCCACGGTCGTGGCCGGCCAGCCGATCGACGTCACCGGCGCCGACTGGGAGGACACCCCGCTGACGGTGGTCTTCACCGACGGCAACGGCGCCCCGATCGGCACCCCGGTCACCCTGACCCCGGTCGACGGCGACTTCGCGATCGACTTCACCGTGCCGGTCGGCACAAACGGTCCGGTGCGAGTCACCGTGACGCAGGGCGACGACATCGCGACCGACACGGTCGCGGTGACACCGGCCCCCGGCCCAGCCCCGACGGCCGACATCACCGAGACCACCGTGCAGGCGGGCCAGCCGATCACCGTGACCGGCGCCAACTGGGCGGATGCCCCGCTGTCGATCGTGATCGCGGACGGCGCCGGCAACCCGATCGGCACCCCGATCGCGGTGACCCCGGTCGACGGAGTCTTCTCGACGACCGTCACCATCCCGGTGGGCACCACCGGTCCGGTGCGCGCCACCGTCACGCAGGGCGACGACACGGCGACCGACACGGTCGCGGTGACCGCGGCCCCGGCTCCGGCACCCGCGGTCGACATCGTGGAGACCACCGTGGTCGCGGGCGACCCGATCACCGTCACGGGCGAGAACTGGGCGGACACTCCCGTCTCGATCGTCGTCTCCGACGGCAACGGCAGCCCGATCGGCACGCCGATCGCGGTGACGCCGGTCGACGGCGAGTTCTCCACATCCGTCACGATCCCGGTGGGCACCACCGGTCCAGTGCGCGCCACGGTGACGCAGGGCGACGACAGTGCGACCGACACGGTCGCCGTCACCCCCGCTCCCGGCCCGGCTCCCTCCGCGGACATCCTCGAGACGACCGTGGAGGCCGGCCAGCCGATCACTGTCACCGGCGAGAACTGGGCGGACACCCCGCTGTCGATCGTGATCGCGGACGGCAACGGCAACCCGATCGGCACGCCGATCGCGGTGACGCCGGTCGACGGCGAGTTCTCCACATCCGTCACGATCCCGGTGGGCACCACCGGTCCGGTGCGCGCCACGGTGACGCAGGGCGACGACAGCGCGGCCGACACGGTCGCGGTCACCCCGGCCCCCGGTCCCGCACCCGCCGTCGACATCGTCGAGACCACGGTGGTCGCCGGCGAGACGATCACGGTGAACGGCTCGAACTGGGCGGACACCCCGCTGTCGATCGTGATCGCGGACGGCAACGGCAACCCGATCGGCACGCCGATCTCGGTCACCCCGGTCGACGGCGCATTCTCCACCCCCGTCACCGTGCCGGTCGGCACAACGGGTCCGGTGCGCGTCACCGTGACGCAGGGCGACGACACCGCCACGGACACCGTCGCGGTCACTCCGGCTCCCGGCCCGGCACCCTCGGCCGACATCACCGAGACCACCGTCGTGGCCGGTCAGTCGATCACCGTCACGGGTGAGAACTGGGCCGACACCCCCGTATCGATCGTGATCGCCGACGGCAACGGCAACCCGATCGGCACCCCGATCTCGGTGACGCCGGAGGACGGCGAGTTCTCCACCTCCGTCACGGTCCCGGTCGGCACCACCGGCCCCGTGCGCGCCACCGTCACGCAGGGCGACGACACCGCGACCGACACCGTCGCGGTCACCCCGGCTCCCGGCCCCGCGCCCTCGGTCGACATCGACCAGTCCACGGTCGTGGCGGGTCAGCCGATCGACGTGACCGGTGCGAACTGGGCCAACGCCCCGCTGACCATCGTCTTCACCGACGGCAACGGCGCTCCGATCGGAGCTCCCGTGACCCTGACCCCCGACGACGGAGACTTCGCGATCGACTTCACCGTTCCCGAGGGAACTACCGGTCCGGTGCGCGTCACCGTGACCCAGGGCGACGACATCGCGACCGACACGGTCGCGGTCACCCCGACCCCCGCGGGTCCGTCGGCCGACATCACCGAGACCACCGTGGTCGCCGGCGAGAACATCACCGTGACCGGTCAGAACTGGGCGGATGCGGAGCTGTCCATCGTCTTCACCGACGGCGGCGACGCCCAGCTCGGGCTGCCGGTCGCGCTCACCCCGGTCGACGGAGTCTTCTCGACAACGTTCACGGTCCCGGTCGGAACGACCGGCCCGGTGCGCGCAACGGTCGTCCAGGGCGACGACACGGCCACGGACACCGTCATCGTGACGGCCGCCCCGGGCCCGGCACCCGTCGTCGATATCGAGGAGACCACGGTTGTCGCGGGCCAGGACATCACCCTCGCGGGCGTCAACTGGGCGGATGCGCCGCTGTCGATCGTCTTCACCGACGGCACCGGAGCGGCGATCGGCACTCCGATCACGCTGACCCCGGTCGGCGGCGGCTTCTCGATCGAGTTCACCGTCCCGGTCGGAACGGACGGTCCGGTTCGCGCCACCGTCACCCAGGGTGACGACAGCGCCACCGACACGGTCGCGGTCACCCCGGCTCCCGGGCCCGCACCCGCCGTCGACATCGTCGAGACCACCGTGGTCGCCGGCGAGACGGTCACCGTGAACGGCTCCAACTGGGCCGACACCCCGGTCACCATCGTCGTCAGCGACGGCAACGGCAACCCGATCGGCACCCCGATCGCGGTCACCCCGGCCGACGGAGCATTCACCGTCGACGTCACCGTCCCCGTCGGCACGACGGGCCCGGTGCGCGTCACCGTCACGCAGGGCGACGACAGCGCGACCGACACGGTCGCGGTCACCCCGGCTCCCGGCCCCGCGCCGAGCGTCGACATCGTGGAGACCACCGTCGTGGCCGGCCAGCCGATCACCGTCACCGGCGAGAACTGGGCGGATGCTCCGCTCACCATCGTGGTGACCGACGGCAACGGCGTCCCGATCGGCGACCCGATCCCGGTGACCCCGGTCGACGGCGCGTTCACCACCACCGTCCCGGTCCCCACGGGAACGACCGGACCCGTGCGCGTCACGGTCACGCAGGGCGACGACACAGCGACCGACACGGTCGCGGTCACGCCGGCTCCCGGCCCTGACCCCTCGGTGGACATCGACCAGACCACGGTCGTGGCCGGCCAGCCGGTCGACGTCTCCGGTGCGAACTGGGCCGACGCCCCGCTGAGCATCGTATTCACCGACGGAAACGGCGCCCCGATCGGCGCCCCGGTCACGCTGACCCCCGTCGACAGCGCCTTCGCGATCGACTTCACCGTCCCCGTGGGAACCACGGGTCCGGTTCGAGTCACCGTGACGCAGGGCGACGACATCGCGACCGACACGGTCGCGGTCACGCCGGCTCCCGCCGATCCGACCGCCGACATCACGGAGACCACCGTGGAGGCGGGTCAGCCGATCACCGTGACGGGTGAGAACTGGGCGGACACCCCGCTGTCGATCGTCTTCGCGGACGGCAACGGTGCGTCGATCGGTCTCCCGGTGTCGCTGACTCCCGCGGACGGTGTCTTCTCGACGACGTTCACGGTTCCGGTCGGCACGACCGGTCCGGTGCGGGCGACCGTCACCCAGGGCGACGACACAGCGACCGACACGGTCGTGGTCACCCCGGCGCCGGTCGGGGCACCTTCGCTCGACATCGTCGAGACCACCGTGGTCGCCGGCGAGTCGATCACCACGAACGGTGCCGGCTGGAACCCGGGCTCGCCGGTGAGCGTCGTCTTCTTCGACGGCGAGGGCCACGAGCTCGGTCCGATCGTGGACGTCACCCCGGGTGGCGAGGGCGAATTCAGCCTCGACTTCACGGTCCCTGTCGGGACCGTCGGACCGGTGAGGGCCACAGCCACGCAGGGTGACGACGCGGCGACCGACACGGTCGCGGTGACCCCCGCACCGGCGGGCACGCCGTTCGCGGAGATCGTGGAGGACGCGGTCTACGCCGGAGAGCCGATCACCCTCACCGGAGAATTCTGGGACAACACCTCGGCGGTCACGATCACGCTGACAGACGAGAACGGCGACGTTGTCGAGGTCGTCTCCGATGTACCGGATGAAGACGGCTCGGTATTCGAGACATGGGTCGTTCCCGGCAACCTCCGGGCACTGGTCCGGGCGACGTTCGTGCAGGGCGAGACGGTCTCGACCGACAAGGTCGACGTGCTGGTCGCCCCGAGCGTGAGCTTCGAGCCGCCGACCGCCCAGCCGGGCGACACGGTCACGGTCGTGGGAAGCGACTGGACACCGGGAACCCCGATCACCATCGTCTTCACCGATGGCGACGGAAACCCGATCGGCGAGCCGATCACGGTGACCCCGAACGAGGACGGCTCCTTCGACGTCGACTGGACGGTGCCCCCGGGAACGGTCGGGCCGGTCACGGTGACGGTCACCCAGGACGACCGCACGGCCACCGACACGCTCGCCATCCCGGTGATCGCCGCGTCGGCCACTGTCAGTCAGCCGAGGATCGACCGTGGATTCGGCGCTGTGCAGACGGTGACCGGCACCGGATTCCGGCCGGGTGAATCGGTGACCGTCACCGTCGCATCCGCTGGAATCACGACCGAACCCGTCATCGCCAGCAGTGCGGGCACCGTGACGATCCTGGTCCCGGTCGGATTCGACTTCCCGCTCGGGGCCACGCGGGCGGAGGTCGTCGGCAGTATCACCGGCGAGCTCAGCGCTCTGCAGGAGACGACGGACTTCGAGGTCGTCGCCGACGAGAACGCCGTGGGCCGGGTGCTCAACCCGACCATCGTGCGGGGCACGGGAGAGATCCAGACGGTGATCGGCGAGCTGTTCGAGCCGGGCGAGACAGTGAGCGCCACCGTGTACTCCCTGCCGATGTCGCTAGGCACGCAGGTCGCCGACGCCAACGGCGAGGTCGTGTTCACCTTCCCCGTGGGCGCGGACTTCGAACTCGGCGGGCACTACGTCGACCTGATCGGCAGCGTCTCCGGCAACCTGCCGGGTGATCGCGAGTTCACCAGGTTCACGGTGCTCTCCACACAGCTGGCGAGTACCGGCCCCGACAGCGTGTGGCTGGTCGGACTCGCAATGCTTCTGCTGCTGGCCGGGGTGGGTACCCGGGCCGTGCGCAGGAGGTCCGCTGGAGCGGAATAGCTCGCGGGTAGGACGGGTGCCGGTCCGGTTTAGGGTCCGGGTCGGCACCGCCGCCCCCGCGCGCCATGATCGCGCGGGGGCACCATCCACAGCCGCCGACGGGTGTCGGCGGCGGCGGCTACTCTTATCGGGTGGTTACCGCGCTGTATCGCCGTTATCGGCCAGAGACTTTTGCTGAACTCATCGGCCAGTCGCAGGTGACCGATCCGCTGCGCACCGCCCTGCGCACCGATCGGGTCAACCACGCCTACCTCTTCAGCGGCCCGCGCGGCTGTGGCAAGACCACGTCGGCCCGCATCCTGGCGCGCTGCCTCAACTGCGCCGAGGGTCCGACCGACACCCCCTGCGGCGTCTGCGCCTCCTGTGTGGAACTCTCCCGCGACGGCGGCGGATCGCTCGACGTGGTCGAGATCGACGCGGCCAGCCACGGTGGCGTCGACGATGCCCGCGACCTGCGCGAGCGCGCCATCTTCGCGCCGGCCCGCGACCGCTACAAGATCTTCATCCTCGACGAGGCGCACATGGTCACGGCGACGGGCTTCAACGCCCTCCTCAAGATCGTGGAGGAGCCGCCGGAGCATGTGAAGTTCATCTTCGCCACCACGGAGCCCGAGAAGGTCATCGGCACCATCCGCTCGCGCACACACCACTACCCCTTCCGCCTCGTGCCGCCCGCGCAGATGCTCGAGTACGTGCAGCAGCTCTGCGACTCCGAGCACGTCACCGTCGAGCCTGGAGTGCTCGGCCTCGTCGTGCGTGCAGGCGGCGGATCGGTGCGCGACACCCTCTCCCTCCTCGACCAGCTGATCGCGGGATCCGAGGGCACCGTCGTCGAGTACGAGCGGGCCGTCGCCCTGCTCGGCTTCACCCACGGAACCCTGCTCAACGAGGCCATCGAGGCGATCGGCCAGCGCGACAACGGCGCGGCCTTCGCCTCGGTCGACCGGGTCATCCAGACCGGTCAAGACCCGCGCCGCTTCGTCGAAGACCTGTTGGAGCGCCTGCGCGACCTCATCGTCGTCGCTGCCACGGCCGATCACGCGGCTGCCGTACTCCGGGGCATCCCGGCAGACGAGCTGGTGCGGATGTCGCAGCAGGCCGCGGCATTCGGCCAGGCCGAGCTCTCCCGCACCGCGGATATCGTCAACGCCGCACTCACCGAGATGACCGGCGCCACCTCGCCCCGGCTGCACCTCGAGCTGATGGTGGCACGCATCCTCGTTCCCGCCAGCGACGACACCGAGCGCGGCGCCCTCGTGCGCGTCGAGCGCCTCGAGCGTCGCGTCGGCGTGGAGGGCGGCGCGCCGCACACGTCGGGTGCCGTCTCCGGTGCTGGGTCGGCCGGTGCCGGGTCGGCTGGTGCTGGGTCGGCGAGTGCCGGGTCGGCTGGCGCTGCGCCGTCGCGCCCCGCCGCGCAGCCGGTGCAGCAGCGTGCCGCCGCTCCCGCTGAAGCCTCGGCTCCCGCTCCCGCTCCCGCTGCAGCCTCCGCCGCGTCCGCCCCGGCTCCGGCTCCGGCCGCGGCGTCGGCAGCCCCCGCCTCGCGTCCTGCACAACGGGAGCCCGCGGCGTCCGCCGCCCCGCCCGTCGCGCGTGCGACGACGCCCGCGCCCGCCACGTCCTCGTGGCCGACGGTCGCGGTCCCCGGTGCTCCCCGCGCGGCGGCCCCGGAGGCGTCGACTCCCGTTTCCTCCACGACGGTCGGACCGCCGACAGGAGCGGATGCGCCCAGCGCCCCCGTTCCTCCTGTCGAGCGCGCGTCCGAGCCCGATTCTCCTGTCGAGCCGACCGCGCCCGAGCAGCCCGCTGCAGCCCCGGAGCCCACCGCCTCCGCGACCCCCGTGGAGCCGCCGACGGCAGCCGAGGCCGCCCCGATCGTGGTCACCTCGGCCGCCGAGCCGCCCGAGGCGCCAGCCGAGGCATCCGCTGCCCCGTCCGAGCCCGCTGTTGCTGTCGCGCCGGTCGAACCAGCCGTCGCCGCCGTCTCGCTGCAGCAGCTCAAGGACGTCTGGCCCGAGATCCTCGAGGCGGTGCAGAAGGAGAGCCTGAACGCCTGGACGGTCGTCTTCACGGCCGTCGTGCGTGACCTGAAGGGCGACGTGCTCACCCTCGGCTTCACGAACCAGACCGACCACGCCAAGTTCAAGGAGATCACGCCCGCCGGCGACGGCATCAGCGCGATCCTGCGCAGCGCGATCCTCGACCTGCTCGGATTCCGGGTGAAGTTCATCGCGCAGCTGAGCAACGCGCCCGCCGCGCCCGCGCCCGCAGCCGCACCGCAGCGCACGACGCAGGCCCCGCCGCCCGCCGACGACGAGGCCCCGGAGCAGACCGAGCCCGACGTCGAGCCCGGCGGCTGGGCGGTCGCGTCGATCCCGCCGAGCGCTCCGACCGAGGCCGAACTGCGCGCCCAGAGCGCCGCGGCCCGCAAGCCCGTAGTCAAGGAGGAGCCCGCTCCCACCACCGAGAGCGTGCGCTACGGCGAGGCCGTGGTGCGCGAGATCCTGGGCGCCACCTTTATCGAAGAGCAGCCCGTGGCGCCCCGCGTCGTACCGAAGGACGTCTAGACCGTGTACGAAGGAATCGTCCAGGAACTCATCGACGAGCTCGGCCGCCTGCCGGGCATCGGGCCGAAGTCGGCACAGCGCATCGCGTTCCACATACTGCAGACCGAGAGCTTCGACGTCAGCCGTCTCGCCGAAGTGCTCACCGAGGTGCGCGACAAGGTGCGCTTCTGCGTCGTCTGCGGCAACGTCACCGAGACCGAGACCTGCAGCATCTGCCGCGACCCGCGCCGCTCTGCCGCCACCATCTGCGTGGTCGAGGAGGCGAAGGACGTGGTCGCCGTCGAGCGCACCCGCGAGTTCAAGGGGCTGTACCACGTGCTCGGCGGCGCGATCAGCCCGATCGACGGCATCGGACCCGACGACCTCCGCATCCGCCAGCTGCTCGCGCGGCTGAGCGACGGGGTCGTCACCGAGGTGATCATCGCCACCGACCCCAACCTGGAGGGCGAGGCGACCGCCACCTACCTCACCCGCCTCCTGCAGCAGCCGAACCTGCGCGTCACGCGTCTGGCCTCCGGCCTTCCCGTCGGCGGCGACCTCGAGTACGCCGACGAGGTCACCCTCGGCCGCGCCTTCGAGGGCCGCAGGCTCGCCGAGCACTAGGCCGTCGCGACCACCGGTCGTCGCGCGTAACACAGCGGGAGTGCCCGCTAGAATCGCTCATTGGGCCGCAAACCGGGCCCGTTCCGTCAAGTGCAGGAGAACCACGTGAGCCTGATCGTACAGAAGTACGGCGGATCGTCGGTGGCCGATGCCGAGGGCCTCAAGCGAGTCGCGAAGCGCATCGTCGAGACCCGCAAGGCAGGCCACGAGGTCGTCGTCGTTGTGAGCGCCATGGGCGACACCACGGATGAGCTGCTCGACCTCGCCGAGCAGGTGGTTCCCGTGCCCTCCGGTCGCGAACTCGACATGCTGCTCACCGCGGGGGAGCGCATCTCGATGGCCCTGCTCGCGATGGCGATCAAGAGCCTCGGCGTCGAGGCCCAGTCGTTCACGGGGAGCCAGGCGGGAATGATCACGGATGCCCAGCACGGCTCCGCGCGCATCGTCGACGTGACGCCGAAAAGGGTGCGCGACTCGCTCGATGCCGGATTCGTGGCGATCGTTGCGGGGTTCCAGGGTTTCAACCGCGGAACCGGCGACATCACCACTCTCGGCCGCGGAGGCTCCGACACCACGGCCGTCGCCCTCGCCGCGGCCCTCGGCGCAGACGTCTGCGAGATCTACACCGACGTCGACGGCATCTTCACGGCCGACCCCCGCGTGGTGCCCGCCGCCCGCAAGATCGACACCATCACGAGCGAGGAAATGCTCGAGCTGGCGGCCGCCGGCGCCAAAGTTTTGTACATCCGAGCGGTCGAATACGCTCGGCGTCACGGGGTGACCCTGCACGTGCGCTCGTCGTTCAACAACAACGAGGGCACCCTGGTCACCAATCCCAAGGATGGAGAGATTGTGGAAGAGCCAATCATCACCGGTGTCGCGGCCGATCTGAGCGAAGCGAAGATCACGATCGTCGGCGTTCCCGACATCCCCGGCAAGGCGGCGCAGATCTTCACCATCGTCGCCAAGACCAACGCCAACATCGACATGATCGTGCAGAACGTCTCCACGTCGAGCACCGGACGCACCGACATCTCCTTCACCCTCCCGAAGTCGGAGGCGGCAACCGTCATCACGGCGCTCCGCGCGGAGCAGGCCGACGCGGGCTTCGACTCGCTGCAGCACGACGACCAGATCGGCAAGCTGGCCGTGGTGGGCGCGGGCATGCGTACGAACGCCGGTGTCACCGCCAAGCTGTTCACCGCGCTCTTCGAGGAGGGCATCAACATCGAGATGATCTCCACCAGTGAGATCCGCATCTCCGTCGTCACCCGCGCGGACACCGTGAACGAGGCGATGCGGGTGGTGCACAAGGCGTTCGGCCTCGACAACGACACCGAGGCGGTCGTGCACGGCGGCACCGGGCGCTGACCCGAGCGCCACGAATACAATTGCGACACACCTTCTTGAAGCGAGCGGAACAGTCATGAGCGAGAACAGCGGAGTACGAATCGGCGTCGTCGGCGCCACCGGACAGGTCGGCGCCGTCGTGCGCCAGCTGCTCGAGGAGCGCGACTTCCCGGTCGCCGAGATCCGCTACTTCGCCTCCGCCCGCAGCGCCGGTACCACGCTGCCCTTCCGCGGTGAGGCCATCGTCGTCGAAGACGCATCCGTTGCAGACCCCACCGGTCTCGACATCGTGATCTTCTCCGCCGGCGCGACCACCTCGAAGGCGCAGGCGCCCCGCTTCGCCGCGGCCGGCGTGCTCGTCATCGACAACTCCTCCGGCTTCCGCATGGACCCCGACGTGCCCCTCGTGGTGAGCGAAGTGAACCCCGAGGCCATCGCCGACGCGCGCAAGGGCATCATCGCGAACCCGAACTGCACCACCATGGCGGCCATGCCCGTGCTCAAGGTGCTGCACGACGAGGCGGGCCTCGAGCGCCTCATCGTCTCCACCTACCAGGCGGTCTCCGGCGCCGGACTCGTCGGCGGCGAGGAGCTCTACGTCCAGACCAAGGCGGCGATCGAGCAGGACCCCCGCTCCCTCGTTCACGACGGCTCGTCGGTCGACTTCCCCGCGGCCACGACCTTCCCGAAGACGATCGCCTTCGACGTGATCCCGCAGGCGGGCAGCTTCGTCGACGACGGACTCTTCGAAACGGATGAGGAGAAGAAGCTCCGTAACGAGAGCCGCAAGATCCTGGGTCTCCCGCAACTGCTCGTCAGCGGCATCTGCGTGCGCGTGCCCGTGTTCAGCGGCCACTCGCTCGCGATCAACGCCGAGTTCGGTTCCGCCCTCTCGGTGGAGCGGGCGAAGGAGCTTCTCGGATCCGCTCCCGGCGTTGTGCTCACCGACGTGCCGACCCCGCTCGAGGCGGCGGGCAAGGACCCCTCGTACGTCGGGCGCATCCGCCAGGACGAGGGCGTGCCGAACGGCCGCGGCCTCGCGCTGTTCATCAGCAACGACAACCTGCGCAAGGGTGCCGCGCTCAACGCGGTGCAGATCGCGGAGCTGGTGGCGGCGAAGCTCGTCTCCGCGTAGTCGCCCCTGTCGCGTCGACAGGAGGAATCGGCTCGCCTGCACCGTGGTCAGGAGTTTCGGGCGAGTTTCAGGTGGGTTCTCCTGTCGAGCGGAGTGCGGTCCGGTCGCCCGTCGCGCACGCGTTGCTCGACGACGGCCATGCACCACTCCATGGAGTACCGCACCTGTGACCACATGAACCGCTCGTGCCCGTAGGCGGAGAGCACCGCGTTTCCATCGCGCGCGCGGTCGCGTGCCTGCTGCTCGGGCGAGCCGTGGTGCTCCTTGCTGTCCAGCTCGAGAACCAGCCATCCTTCGACAAGAAGATCGACAACGCCCACTCCGGGTATGGTCACCTGGCACTCCACCCGGTAGCCCGCCGCGCGTAGCGCGAGCCTGAGCCGCGTCTCGGTACCCGACATCGATGCTCCGTCGACATCCCTCGCCACCTTGCCGAACCGCCGGGGGAGAGCGGCGTAGAGCGCGAGGCGCGACCGCTTCGGCAGGAGGCCCTTGTTGACGGCACTGTCGATGGTCGAGATGAGTTCTTCCCGAGTCGCGGTCCTCGCCAGCTGGAGGATCGCGTCCTCCAGTGAGACGCGCCAGGTGGTGCGGGCGTTCGGAGCGAACGTGGGCGTCATCCAGACCCGTCGTTCTCCCGGCCGGAGATCGGGGAGCCGCGACGCCGTCGGCGTGCACGACACCACGAGCACGTCGTCATCGTCGACCCAGACCCCGTAGCTCGCGAGAGCGCTCGACCCACCCAACCGTCCACCGAGTTCGACGGCGCGGACCGCCCGCAGAGGAGCGCGCACCGTCGCGACCCAGCCGCGACGCGGAACGACGAGCGTTCCGTGCCGCACCGCGTTGCGAATCGCTGCGCCGGAGTGCCCGAGTGCCGTGAGCTGCTCCCGTCGGGCGAGTCCGTCGAAGGTGTCCATGTCGCGGGCGAGGTCTCGAACCATCCCTCGATTGTCGTCACAGCCAGTGCTCCACGGCGCACCGAGGCCGCTTCTGTGCACTCGGGCGGCCTGTGGAAAGTCACCGAACAGGAGCCAGCCGTCCGGCGGCCCCCGATTCTCCTGTTGGGAGTGCGCGCGCGCCCGATCCTCCTGTCGACCCGCCGCGCCCCCCACCAAACCCATCCCGCCCCCGCCCCGAACCACCCCCATGAGCACACGACTACGGCTAGCGGCAGTGGTCTCCGTCTGCGCCCTCGTGGTGGTCGGAGTCGGAGTGGCGGCGACTGTCGGGCAGCCCGAGGAACAGTCCACCGGCACCGGCACCGGCACCCGCGTCTCCTTCTACGGAGACTCGTACACGCTGGGCACCGGCGCGAGCGGTGACGACAAGCGGTGGTCGACCATCGTGAGCGAGCAGCGCAACTGGCGCGAGTTCAACCCGAGCGTCAACGGTCTCGGCTTCATCAACAACCGCGACAACTTCGGCACGGGAGACCTGCCCGACCAGATCATCGAGTCCGACCCCGAGATCGTGTTCGTCACGATGGGGCTCAACGACAACTTCAGCTACGACTTCGCCGCCGACGCGATCCACGACCAGATCGACTTCGACCTCGACCGTCTGAAGACCGCCCTGCCCGAGGCGCGCTTCGTCGTCGTCGAGCCCTTCTGGTACACCGACGAGCGGCCGGAGTCCCTCGACGTGATCAGCGGCTGGGTCGAGGACGCGGCCGACGCGATCGACGCCGACTACATCCCGGGCGCCTCGCGCTGGATCGAGGGCCACCCCGAATGGATGGCTGACGACGGCCTGCACCCCAACGACGACGGCTACGCCGCCATGGCCGAGCGGATGAACGCGGAACTCGAGAGACTAGGCCTCTGACCCTGCCGCCCCGGCCGGGGAGTCGCGCGGCGCCCTGATCGCCGCCACCGTGAGCTGAGCCGCCGCGGCGAGCAGCAGGACGGCGAACAGGATCCCCGACAGCCGCGCACTCATCAGCAGCGCGAGCGCCACCCCCGGCAGCGACCCGAGGGTGGCGGCGACGCCCACCACGAGCCCCGCGCGCACGTCGACGAGTCCGGCCCGCGCATTCGTCACCGTGCCGGTGACGCCGGTCGGGATCATCACCAGCAGTGAGGTGCCCTTCGCCACGAGGTCGCTCGCCCCGAAGACCGCAACCAGCGCGGGTACGGCGATCACGCCGCCGCCGATGCCGAAGAGGCCGGATGCGACGCCCATCGCGAGTCCGAGGGCCACGTACCCGAGAGCCACCCAGACGGTGAGGTCGACGCTGTCCCCCCGCTCCGGCGCGACGACCAGCATCCGCACCGCCACCACCAGGACCAGCGCGATGAACATCCAGCGCAGCCAGACGATGGGGATGCGCCGGAGCAGCCGGGTGCCGATGAGGGCGCCGGCCACGGCGCCGATCGCGACGAAGAGGCCGGCGAGCAGGTCGATCTCCCCGGCGGCGAGGTACGAGATCGAGCCTGTGACGGCCGTGGGGACGATCGCGACGAGCGAGGTCGCGGCCGCACGGCGCTGGTCGAGCCGGGCGAGCCAGACGAGCAACGGCACCATGATGATGCCGCCGCCGATGCCGAAGGCGCCGGAGAGCACACCCCCGACCACACCGATCCCGGCGAGCACGATCCACTGCAGCGCGTTGTTCCTCACCCGATCCAGTGAACCATCGAACGCGGCTGTCAGAAGCCCCGGCTCAGCACAAGGGACGTTCTGCCCTGTCTGCCGCCGACCCGCGGCACGTAAGCTGGGCTCGTGAGTTCCTCAGATTCCCCCATAGATGTGGCCCTGATCGGCGGCGGCATAATGAGTGCCACCCTCGGCACCATGCTCAAGCAGCTTCAACCGGACTGGTCCGTGCAGGTCTTCGAGCGCCTGGGCGATGCCGCCCAGGAGAGTTCGAACCCCTGGAACAACGCGGGCACCGGTCATTCCGCGCTCTGCGAGCTCAACTACACCCCTCAGGCGGCCGACGGCACGATCGGCATCGCCGGCGCGGTGAAGGTGAACGAGCAGTTCCAGGTCTCCCGGCAGTTCTGGTCGCACCTGGTCGAGACCGGCGACCTCCCGGAGCCCTCCGAGTTCATCAACCCCACCCCGCACATGAGCTTCGTGTGGGGCGAGTCGAACGTCGACTTCCTGCGCAAGCGCTTCGAGGCGCTCAAAGACCACCCGCTGTTCCAGGGCCTCGAGTTCAGCGATGACGCCGCGGTCATCCGCAGCTGGGCCCCCGTGCTCATCCCCGGCCGCTCGAAGAACCAGCCGATCGCCGCGACCCGCATCGCCGCGGGCACCGACGTCGACTTCGGTTCTCTCACCCACCACCTGCTCTCCTACCTCAAGGAGAACGACGCCGAGATCACCTACGGCTCACGAGTGACCGGATTGAAGCGGATGAAGAACGGCCTCTGGCGGATCACGTACAAGCGCGAAGTGGGGTACACCCCCTTCGTCGTGTTCGCGCGGTTCGTCTTCGTCGGCGCGGGCGGTGGCGCCCTCAGCCTGCTGCAGAAGTCCGGCATCCCGGAGATCCGCGGCTACGGCGGATTCCCCGTCAGCGGCGAGTTCCTGCGCACCGACAACCCGGAGATCGTGGCAAAGCACCAGGCCAAGGTCTACGGCATGGCGGCGGTCGGGGCACCCCCGATGTCCGTTCCGCACCTCGACACCCGCGTGATCGACGGCAGCACGAGCCTGATGTTCGGGCCCTACGCCGGATTCAGCCCGAAATTCCTCAAGGCGGGCTCGCTCTTCGACCTGTTCGCCTCCATCCGCCCCCACAATCTCATCCCGATGATCGCGGCGGGCAGCAGCAATCTCGGTCTCGTGAAGTACCTCGTGGGTCAGCTGGTGGCGAAGAAGAGCACGAAGTTCAAGGAGCTGCAGCAGTTCTTCCCGCACGGCGAGCAGAAGGACTGGTACCGCATCACGGCCGGCCAGCGCGTGCAGGTGATCAAGAAGGACGCCAAGAAGGGCGGCGTGCTGCAGTTCGGCACCGAGGTGGTGGCGTCTGCGGACGGCAGCATCGCCGGCCTGCTCGGCGCGTCCCCCGGGGCCTCGACCGCGGCGCCCATCATGCTCGGCCTGATCGAGAAGTGCTTCCCCGACCGGATCGACGAGTGGCGACCGCGGCTGACCGCCATGGTGCCGAGCTTCGGCACACAGCTCTCCGACGATCCCGAGTTCGCCGACACCGTGATGACCCGAACCGCGACGACCCTCAAGATTCCGCGCTGACCCCCCGGCGCGCGGACCGCACCTCCCGCTCGCGCATTCCTCCCGAACTGGGGTACACCGCGGCGCCCTGAATCGTTATAGCGTCGTGCCTACCATCGGCGGGCCGCCGCTGTCGAGACCAGGGGGGGGAGCTGAGATGTCGCTCGGGCTACCCGGTCATCTCGCGCCGCACAGCGAGAGCAGGGCCTTCGCGCGCGCCTCGCACGCGATCGCCCTCGTCTGCCTGCTCGCGGCGCTCACGCTGCTCCTCATGCTGCAGGAGGCGAGCCCCGGGGTGATCCTCTGGCCGGCGATGCTCGCCCTGCTGCCGATGCTGGTGGCGCTGTGGGCGGTGGAGCGCTACCGCACCTGGTATCTGACCGCCGCCTACCTCATCGTCGGAACGGCCAGCATCTACTGGTTCGTGCTCGCGGGCACCGCCCAGTTCCCCGGGGCGGGTGTGACCGACTCCTACGTGCTGACGCTGCCGAAGATCGCGCTGATCATGGTGGGCGGATCGGGTACGGGCGTGGCGCGCATGATCGGATGGTGCCTGCTCGGCGGGGTGCTCGGCGAGACCGCGACGATCGCGGCGGCGGGGCAGACCGGTGCGGCCTTCTCCGTCGACGCCACCGCTCTCGCGGTGCTCGCGGTGGCGGTCGTGGTGCTGGCGATCATCGGCATCAGCCGGGAGCGCGTGCGTCTCGCGCAGCCCAGCCTCGCCCGGGCGGCCCGCGACGAGCACCTCTCCGACATCCGTCGCCGCATCGAGGGGCGTGCCGCGGCCATGATGCACGACACGATCCTCGGTCATCTCGCCGCGATCGCCAGCGAGCCCGACGGGCCCCTCCGTGACGACCTGCAGCGCAGGATCGACCACGACCTCGAGGTTCTGGTCGGGCAGGAGTGGCTGGTGGACCCGGAGCCCGACGACGCGGGCGAGGCGAACCGCGGATGGGTGGCGAGCCGCATGCTCCGCGCCATCGACGAGGCACGCGACCTCGGGCTCGAGGTCGCCCTGAGCGGCGATCTCTCCTGTGTGTCGAGACTCACCGCCGCGCGGGACACCGCCGTGGCCCTGGCGACCAAGCAGTGCCTCGTGAACGTGCTCAAGCACGCGGGCGTCGGCGTCGCCGAGGTGGTCGTCTACGGGGCGGCCGAGGAGGTGTCCGTGATGGTGATCGACGCGGGACGCGGCTTCACCGAGCGCGAGACCGGTGTCGACCGTCTCGGTCTGCGCCAGTCGGTGCGCACGCGGATCGAGGGCGTGGGGGGAACCGTGCAGGTCTGGTCGACCCCGGGCGCCGGCACGTCCGTTCTCATCCGGGTGCCCGCCCTGGTGGAATCGGGGGTCACGGGATGACGATTCTGCGCGAACCCACACTGCAGCAGCGTGACCCGCTCGCCGCGCTGGTCGGCAGGCCGATCAGCTACTTCGCCGCCTTCGGGCTGCCCGGCTATGCCGTGGTGAGCACCTGGCTCAACCGCGAGAGCATCGTGCACCCCTGGCTGGCAGCGGTGGCGGTGCTGATCGTGGTTCTCGCCGGCGTCCTGCTGGTGTGGCTCTCCAGTCCGCTGCGGGCCCCGTTCACCGCGAGATCGCTGGTCTACCTCGTGGTGCTGGCCCTGCTGGCGTTCGGGGTGAGCGCGGCCTCGATGGGGGAGAACGACGCGGCGCTGCGCGACGACTGGGGCGGCCCGGCCGTGGGGCTGCTGATCCTCGCCCTCGCCCCGTACCGCCCGGCGAAGGAGCTCGCGGTGGCGGGCGCGCTGAGCGCGATCCTCGTCGGCGTCGTCGCGCTCGTGCAGGCGGAGAACTTCGTGGCCGCCTACCCGCCGATCACCTTCGTGGTGATCGCGACAACCCCGATCGTCGCCCTCTCCTTCGCCGCCGCGTCGTTCTCCCACGTGCTGGTGCGCGGCCTCGACCGCTGGAACGCCCGTGCCCGGCTCGCCGTCACGCAGTTGGCGGATGAGCGTGGCCGGTTCATTGCGCGATCGGTCCAGCAGGACAACGTGACGGTCCTCAACCAGCAGGTCGTGCCCTTCCTGATCGAACTGCGCGACCGCAACGAGGTGACCGAGGAGTCCCGCAGACGCGCCAGGGCCATCGCGAACGTGGTGCGCTCCTCGATGGTCGCCGACGTCGACCGCAGCTGGCTCGACGACGTGCTCCTCGACGCGGTCGGCGCACCGGGCGCAACGGCGAGCGGGAGCACGGCGCCCCCGGTCTCGCTGACCGACCCGGAGGGACTCGCGCAGAAGATGACCACAGACGAACGCACGGCCCTGCGCGCACTGGTGGTCGCCGCGCACGGGCATCCGTCGTTCGATCCGTCCCTGTCGACGATCGACATCGCGCAGCGGGACGGCCGCTGCGAGGTGGTGATGTGCGCGAGCCTGCGGGAGTCGGATCACGCGGAGCGCTCGCGGCTGCTGGCGCCGTTCATCGCCGTCGCGCGGGTGATATTCGCCGACCTGCAGGTGGAACACGATTCTGCAGCGCTGACACTAAGGTTTTCATATGAGCAGCGCTGACAACAGGCAACCGGGGGGTGCTGGGGGCGGGTCCGTCCCGGATCCCACGCGTGTGCGGCTTGCGATCCTCGACGACCACGAGGTTCTGCTCGACAGCCTGAGCAGTTGGATCTACACCAACGCGCCCGACTTCGACCTGGTGCTCAGTGCGAGCACCTGGCTCGAGCTCGTGCACAGCGACAATTTCCCCACCGACCTGGTGTTCCTCGACTTCCAGCTCAAGGAGCCGGTCTCCATCGAGGCCCGGGTGCGCACCTGCCGCGCCGCGGGGGCCAAGGTGATCGTGCTCACGAGCCTCGACAGCGAGGAGTCGCGGGATCGCGCGCTCGCCGCAGGGGCCGCGGGCTTCCTGTCGAAGACCCTGCCGATGCGCGAGGTGATGGACGCTGCCCGCGAGATCATGGGCGTGCGCCCCAACACCGTGGTGCAGCGCGACTGGCGCCCGCTGCCGGTCGGGGCGACCAGCCAGTCCCGTCCGAAGCTCAGCGCGGGGGAGATCGAGGCATTCCGCCTCTACGTCTCCGGCTACAGCACGGTCGAGGTGGCGAGCAAGATGAACGTGCAGTACGAGACGGCGAAGACCTATCTGCGCCGGGTCCGTGAGAAGTACGCCAAGGCGAACCGCCCGGCGAGTAAGAAAGCGGAGCTGATTCGTCGCGCCGCGGAAGATGGATACCTCCTCTGATGTCGAAACTGTATTTCCGCTACGGCGCGATGAACAGCGGTAAGAGCACGGCCCTGCTGCAGGCGGCCTTCAACTACGAGGAGCGGGGCCAGCAGGTGCTGCTCGCCAAGCCGCGCATCGACACCAAGGGCGACAACGCGATCATCTCGCGTCTCGGCGTGAGCCGGGCCGTCGACTTCACCGTCGGAGCGGATGAGGACATCTACGTCGCATTCGAGACCGAGCGCGCCCGGGTGCTCACGTCGACCGGGAAGGACGTCAGCTGCCTCCTCGTCGACGAGGCGCAGTTCTTCTCCGAGTCGCAGATCGACGACCTGCTGCGCATCGCGATCCTGGAGGGCGTCCCGGTACTCGCCTACGGCATCCGTACCGACTTCCAGACGATCGCCTTCCCGGGGAGCCGCCGCCTGCTCGAGATCGCGCACTCGATCGAGGAGCTGAAGACCATCTGCCGCTGCGGACGCAAGGCCGTGTTCAACGCGCGCACCGTCGACGGCGAGTTCATCTTCGACGGGGAGCAGGTGGCGATCGACCTCGTTCAGGACGTCAGCTACCAGTCGCTCTGCGGCAAGTGCTACCTCGAGGAGAGCGACGGCGTACTCAACAACGGACGCCGCGAGCGTCTCGAGCTGAGCTATCAGGGCGGGCCAGACGCCGACTTCGCCTGACGGCCGCACACCGCCTCAACGACGAAACGCCCTCCCGTGAAGGAGGGCGTTTCGTTTTACTGTGTCGGGGTAGCGGGATTCGAACCCACGACCTCTTCGTCCCGAACGAAGCGCGCTACCAAGCTGCGCCACACCCCGATCATTCTCTTCGACTAGCGAAGTGAACCTATCAAGAATAGCTGAAATCTCCGGCGGTTAATGTCACAAGCACCGCTTCGGGCTTGCATGCGAAGCGAACCGGGGCGTAAATACTGGTTCCGAGGCCCGCGGATACGTTCAAATAGGCGGCACGACGGGCGTGATGCCACACCGAAAGTCCCTGAGCTTTTTCTCGGGGAATATCGCAATTGGCCACCAGAGCGGGCAATCCGGGGATGCGCACCTGTCCTCCGTGCGTGTGGCCGGCGAAGATCACGTCGGCGCCGTTGGTCACGAAGGAGTTCAGGACGCGCTGGTAGGGCGCGTGGGTGACGCCGATGGAGATCGACTCCTGGCCGTCCCGGCCCGCCGGCCACTCCACGTTCTCCTGCATCTCCTCGATGGCGCCGGGGAGGCTTCCGAGCTTGTCCCAGCCGCGGTGCGCGTCGTTGACGCCGAAGAACTCCACGCGGGATCCACGGATGGTCATCGCTCGAGCGGTGTTGTTCAGACTGAGCCAGCCGAGCTTCTCCTGGAAGAAGGTCTCCAGGCGCGGGGTGTCGAGCGGCACCGACTTCTTCTTGTGCTCGCTCGGGCCCTTGAAGTACCGGAGGGGGCTCTTGAAGGTCGGCCCGAAGTAGTCGTTCGAGCCGTTGACGTAGACGCCCGCGGCGGAGGCGAAGGGCGCCAGGGTGTACTCGAGGGCCTCGTAGGCGTCCTCGTGGCCGAGGTTGTCGCCGGTGTTCACCACCAGGTCGGGCTCGAGGTCGGCGAGCGAGCGCACCCACTCCTGCTTGGCGCGCTGCCACGGAGCGAGATGCAGATCGGCGAGGTGCAGCACGGTCAGGTCGCGCGACCCCGGCTCGAGGATCGGGAGCACCTCGCGGCGCACGGTGAAGGCGTTGCGCTCGATCAGGCTGCCGTAGGCGAGAGTCCCCGCGCCGACGACGGCCGCCGCACCGAGTGCGGCGGCCGTCGCGCGAGAGGCCGGGTGGGTCAGCATCGGGCCTTGCCGACGGCGAGCTTGATCTCGTCGGTGGCTCGAACGACGCCGCCGGGCGAGGGGTTGCTCGACACCACCTTGTCGATGTGGACCGGATCGTTCGGACCGATGGCGACACAGGTCTGCGACACCGAGGAGAACCCGGCCGAGGCCAACTGGTTGCGCGCCGTGTTGAAGTCCTGGTTCGGCGTCACCACGTCGGGCATGCTCAGCAGCGCGCCGTTGCTCGTGAACACCGTCACGGTCTGCCCGCGCGCCATCACGGCGTCGGCTCCCGGGTCGGTGCGCGTCACGGTGCCCGCGGGGAGGTTGGAGTCCTCCTGGCCGCCGTCGGCGTAGGTGAGCTTGAGGTTCTCGATGATCGACTTCGCGTTGTCGACGGTGCCGCCCGCGAAGTTCGGCAGGGTGATCCCCGTGCCGGTGAGGAGCCGGTTGGCGGGGGCGTCGAAGGCCCCTCCGCCGTAGAGCTCGTTCGCCTTCTGGTTGATCGGCTTCGCCGTGTCGTGACGGTTGTTGATGCCGCGCTTGTACTTGGTGATCGAGTAGTTGCCCACGATGTTGCCGTACCAGACCGCTGTGGTCACGTTGGTGGTCGAGCTCATCAGCCAGGTCTGCTGCGATCCGTCGGTGGTTCCGGTCTTACCGAAGATCGGGGTCGGTCCGCCCGGGTTGCCGCCGTACTTCTTCATGGCGCCCTGCAGTGCGAACACCGCGGTGGCGGCGACCTCGGGATCGATCGCCTGGTTGCACTTCTGGGCCTCGCCGGGGAGGGCCTCGCCCCGGGCGTTGGTGATGCTCTCCACCGCGATCGGCTCGCAGTAGATGCCGTGGTTGGCGAGTCCGGCGTACGCGGCCGCCATCGTCAGCGGCGCGATGTTGTTGGTACCGAGGATCGCCGACGGGTTCGAGTAGAGCTTGTCGTCGAGGATCTCGGTTGACGGGTTGTCGACGTCCGGAGCGGTGTGCACGCCGAGCGACATCGCGATGCGCTTGGTCTCGCACTGGTCGAGCTCGAGGCCCATCGATGCGAAGGCACCGTTGACGGAGTCGGCGGTGGCCGACATCACCGTGCGGGTACCGGTCTCGCCGGAGGAGTTCTTGAACTTCCAGGTGCCGCCGAAGGGACCGTCCTCCGGGCCTCCGCCGTTGCTGATGTTCGGGCAGGTGTTGGTGAACGCCGACTGCTGCAGTGTGCGCGGGTTGGCGTTCACGACCTCGTTGAGGCCGCGACCGCTGTTCAGCCAGTTCAGCAGGGTAAAGGTCTTGTACGTCGACCCGACCTGGAATCCGGCGGATCCGCCGTAGTCCCTGTCGGTGTTGAAGTTGACCGCGGTGGTGGTGGGGCCGCCGCCCGCCGCCGTGTTGTTGAACGTCTTGTTCTGCGCCATGGTGAGGATGCGGCCCGTTCCGGGCTGCACGGACACCGCGGACGCACCGAGCGCGAAGCGGGTCTCATCCGCTGGAGCATTGCCCGCCACCGAATCCTGGGCGACCTGCTGCAGGCGCAGGTCGAGCGTGGTGTAGAGCTTGTAGCCGCCGATCTTCCAGTTGGCTCGGCGCTCCGCCTCGGTCGAGCCGAGGGTCTCGAGGTCTTTGATCTTGAGCGTCACGTAGTCGCAGAAGTAGGTGGCGTAGGGGTTCGCCGCCATGCAGCCGTTCGTGTACGGCTGGATCGTCACCGTGGTGGCGTCGACCGGTGTCGCGAGCGCGGCATCGAGAGACGCCTGGTCGATCATCTTCTCGACGAACATGTTCTTCAGGATCACGTCGCGGCGTTCCTGGTTGTTCGGGTAGTTCTCGGGGTACTCGAGGCTGCGGGTTCCCGGCTCCTGCACGATGGCGATGAGGCTGGCGGCCTGCGCGAGCGTGACGTCTGCGGCGCTGACGCCGAAGTAGTGCTGCGCCGCCGACTGGATGCCGTAGTTGTTGCCGCCGAAACCGGCGATGTTGAGGTACGCCAGCAGGATCTCGTCCTTGGTGTAGCGCTTCTCGAGGCCGATGGAGAGCTTCATCTCCTTGATCTTGCGATCGAAGGTGCCCGCCTGAGCGGCCTTGATGCCGGCCTTCTGCTCGTCCTCCGTGGGCAGCTGCAGGGCGTTCTGGATGAAGATGTTCTTGACCAGCTGCATCGACAGGGTCGAGGCTCCACTGGTGTCGCCGCCGGCGGCGTTGCCGAGGGCCGCGCGGATGACGCCCTGGACGTCGACTCCGCCGTGCTCGTAGAAGCGGCGGTCCTCGCCCGCGATGGTGGCGTCCTTGAGGAACTGCGAGACGCCGTCCCACGCCACTTCCTGGCGGTTCTGGTCGTAGACCTGAGCGATCTGCTGGTAGCTGTTGGTGCCGTCGGGGTTCACGCCGTTGATCGCGTAGATCTCGTTCTTCTGCGGCTGGTTGCCGAGTTCGATGAACTCGGGCAGGCTGTCGAAGATACCGATGGTGTTCGTGGCGGTGACGCCGGTGACCGCGAGTGCTGGGGTGACCATGACGGTGACGAGCACACCGGCGATGACGCTGAAGCCGAGCATTCCGACAATGCCGGAGAGCACGCCTTTAGGTCGGGAGTTTTGGGCAGACATAGAATGCATGCTACGCGACGAACGAGCGTACCTACCTGAGCGGAAGCCTATAAATGACCACGTGGGAGTACCTCACAACGCCCCTGATGATTCACAACACCGCCGCGATCCTCAACAACTGGGGTTCCGAGGGCTGGGAACTGGTGCAGATCGTCACCGGCCCGGAGGGCGGCCTGGTGGCCTACCTGAAGCGCGAGCAGAGGGACGACGCGTAGTGGGCACCGTCGACGAGCGCCTCGCCGAGCTCGGCATAACGCTCCCCACCGTCGTTCCGCCCGTGGCCGCGTACATCCCGGCCGTGGTCTCCGGGAACCACGTCTTCACCTCGGGCCAGCTGCCCATGGTCGACGGAGTCCTGCCGGAGACCGGAAAGCTGGGAGCGGATGTCTCCGCCGAACGGGGCAAGGAGCTCGCGCGCCAGTGTGCACTGAACGCCCTCGCGGCGGTCGGCAGCGTCATCGGATCGCTCGACCGCATCACCCGCATCGTCAAGGTCGTCGGCTTCGTCGCGTCCGACCCCGCGTTCACCGGCCAGCCCGGCGTGATCAACGGCGCCTCCGAGGTTCTCGGCGAGATCTTCGGCCACGCGGGAGTGCACGCGCGCAGCGCCGTGGGCGTGGCCGTCCTCCCACTCGACTCGCCCGTCGAGGTGGAGCTGATCGTCGAGTTCGCGTAGCACGCACGTCGTTTCGCCCGAAATGGCCCCGTTCTCGACCGAGAACGGGGCCATTTCGGGCAGAACGAGCTCTTAGCGGATCTTGTCCGTGATGATCTGCATCACGCTCGTGTCGGCCAGCGTGGTGGTGTCGCCGACGTCGCGTCCCTCGGCGACGTCCTGCAGCAGCCGGCGCATGATCTTGCCCGAGCGGGTCTTCGGCAGCTCGGCGACGATGAACACCTTCTTCGGCCGGGCGATCGCGCCGATCTTGTCGGAGACGTGGGTGCGCAGCAGTGCGCTCGCCTCGTCCGCGGTCTGCGCATCCGCTTGGTTGCTCTTCAGGATCACGAAGGCCACGACCGCCTGCCCGGTCGACTCGTCGGCGGCGCCGACCACGGCCGCCTCCGCGACGATGGTGTGCGAGACCAGCGCCGACTCGATCTCCGTGGTCGACAACCGGTGGCCGGAGACGTTCATAACGTCGTCGACCCTGCCGAGCAGGGTGATGTCGCCGTCGGCGTCGACGTGGGCGCCGTCGCCCGCGAAGTACTTCCAGACGCCGTCCTTCGAGAATTTCGACCAGTAGGTCTCGATGAAGCGGTCGGGGTCGCCCCAGATGCCGCGGAGCATCGACGGCCAGGGCTCGCTCACGACCAGCAGCCCGCCGTGCGGCGGGTCGACCCGGGTGCCGTCCTCGCCGAGCACGTCGATGACGATCCCGGGGATCGGCGTCTGGGCGCTTCCGGGCTTGGCCTCGGTGATGCCGGGGATCGCGGAGATCATGATGGCGCCGGTCTCGGTCTGCCACCAGGTGTCGACGATGGGGGTGTCGCCCGCGCCGATGACGTCGCGGTACCAGATCCACGCCTCGGGGTTGATGGGCTCTCCGACCGAGCCCAGCACGCGGATGCTCGACAGGTCGAACTCATTCGGCACCTGGCGTCCGATCTTCATGAACGAGCGGATGGCCGTAGGTGCGGTGTAGAAGATGCTGACGCCGTACTTCTGGATGATCTCCCACCAGCGGCCGGAGTGCGGGGTGTCGGGGGTGCCCTCGTAGAGCACCTGCGTCGCGCCGTTCGCCAGGGGGCCGTAGACCACGTAGGAGTGCCCGGTGACCCAGCCGACATCGGCCGTGCACCAGTAGACGTCGGTCTCGGCGTGCAGGTCGAAGACGTTCCTGTGGGTGAAGGCCGCCTGGGTGAGGTAGCCGCCGCTCGTGTGCAGGATGCCCTTCGGCTTGCCGGTGGTTCCGCTCGTGTAGAGGATGAACAGCGGGTTCTCGGCCTCGAAGCCCTCGGCCTCGTGCTCGGGCTCGACGCCTGCGAGGGCCTCGTGCCACCAGTGGTCGCGTCCCTCGGTCCACTCCACCTCGTTCTCGCCCCGCCGGACGACGAGCACGTCGGTCACCGGGGACTCCTCCCCGTCGACCGCGGTGAGGGCGGCGTCGACGGCCGCCTTGAGCGGGAAGACCTTCCCCTTGCGCCAGCCGCCGTCTGCGGTGATCACGAGGCGGGCGTTCGCGTCGGCGATCCGTGAGCGGATGCTGTCTGCACTGAAGCCGCCGAAGATCACCGAGTGCACCGCGCCGATGCGGGCCACGGCGAGCATGGCGATGACGGCCTCGGGTACGAGCGGCAGATAGATCGCCACCCGGTCGCCCTGTCCGATGCCGAGTTCGAGCAGCACGTTCGCCGCGCGCTTCACCTCGGCGGTGAGCTCGGCGTAGGTGAAGGAGCGGGTGTCGCCCGGCTCTCCCTCCCAGTGGAGCGCGACGCGGTCGCCGTTGCCGGCGAGCACGTGGCGGTCGAGGCAGTTGTAGGCGACGTTGATCCGGCCGTCGGCGAACCACTTGGCGAAGGGCGGGTTGGACCAGTCGAGGGTCTCGGTGAACGGCGTGTGCCAGTGCAGTTCGCGCGCCCGGTCGGCCCAGAAGCCGAGCCTGTCGTTCTTCGCGAGCTCGTACACCCGCGGATCGGCAATCGAGTCTGCCGCGAATTCCGCGCTCGGGGGGAATCGCCGGGTTTCGGAGAGAAGGCTGTCGATCGAATTGTTGGACATCGTTATCCCTGTCATTCCTGCGGCATCTGCGTCGTTGCCGCGATCGTTGCGAGTGCTGTGCGAATGATTCTACGAATGCTCACAGCGATCCTAGACCGGTCGCTGAGAGCGGGCTGTCAACCCCTCAACATTCTCTTGCGCGGGCATCGCGCGGAGGTACACTGAATGCAATCGGATGGACGTCTAACGAAAGTCCGATGATGGCAGCGCACTCGATTTCCCCCAATCGGCGCTGCTGTGGCGGCGCCTGTTCCCCCCAATAGGCGCCGCCCCTCTTCGTTTAACGGGCAGTTTCACTAACGTGCAGTTTCACGGCCGACGGGCTGCCTCACGTGGGTCTCTCCTCTCCTCCACAGGCCGCTCCCGCCCACGGATCGCCGTGCGCCCGTCCGCCGCCTCCGCCCGGGCATTAGACCTGTCCCATGCCCGACGCCGCACCCGCCCTCGTCCCCTTCGTCGCCCGCCGTCCTGGCGCCGATCCACCGCCGGCGATCGAGCAGCGCGCGGGTGCCGACGGCGGCTATCCCGAGGAGTTCGGGGTGCTCGCGCACCTGGTGGCCGACGCCCGGGTGACCGACGTGTTCGTAAACGGTCCCCGATCGGTGTGGGTCGACCGGGGGAGCGGCGCCGTCCCCGAGTCCGGCGCACAGCTCTTCGCCGACGAAACGGCGCTGCGGTCGTTCGCGGTGCGGATGATGTCGCTGGGCGGGCGGCACATCGACGAGGCCTCGCCCTGTGTGGACGCCCGGCTGCACGACGGCATCCGGGTGCACGCGGTGCTCCCGCCGGTGTCTCCGCGGGGCACGCTGCTCTCGATCCGTCTGCCCCGCATCCGCCGTATCTCCCTCGACGATCTCGAGGGCACGGGCTTCTTCGCCGAGGGCGGCAGGGCGCATCTCGACGCCCTTGTCGCGCGGCGGGCGAACCTGCTGGTCACCGGGGCGGGCGGCAGCGGCAAGACCACGCTGCTCTCCGCGATCCTGGGCGCGGCACCGCCGCAGGAGCGCATCGTCGCCATCGAGGACATCGCGGAGCTGCGTGTGGAGCATCCGCACTTCGTATCGCTCGAGGCGCGGCAGGCGAACCTCGAGGGCGCGGGCGAGATCACCCTGCTCCGGCTCGTGCGCGAGGCGCTGCGGATGCGCCCCGACAGGCTCGTGCTCGGCGAGTGCCGCGGGGCCGAGGTGCGCGAGCTGCTCGCGGCGCTGAACACCGGGCACGACGGAGGCGCGGGCACGCTGCACGCCAACTCGCTGCAGGATGTGCCGGCGCGGCTCGAGGCCCTCGGGGCGCTCGCGGGCATGTCCGCGGGGGCGGTCGCGCGGCAGACGGTGAGCGCGATCGGGGCGGTGCTGCACGTCGAGCGCCGGGGACCGCGTCGAGTGCTCGCCCAGACCGGGCGCTTCGAACTCGACGAACGGGGACGCCTGACGGTGGTGAGCGGATGAGGCGGCGCAGTCTCCGCGCGCGGCGGTCGGGCCGCTCCGCGCGTGGTGCCCCGCGTCTCGACGCGGCGGCCTCGATCGTGCAGCGGCTCTCGGTGCTGCTGGCCGCGGGGGTCACGCCCGCCTCGGCGTGGGAGTACCTCGACGGCGACGCCTCACCCCTGGTCGCCCCGGTCGCGGCGCTCGCCCGCGACGGCACTCCCGTCGCCACGGCCGTGCTGGCGAGTACGGAGAGTGTGCCGCCGGGGGAGCGTCCCGCATGGCTCGCCCTGGCAGCCGCATGGCAGGTGGCCACGGAGGCGGGAGCGCCTCTGGCGCCATCGCTGCGGTCCTTTGCCGCGTCGCTGCGTGCGCTCGCCGACGCGCAGCGTGAGATCAGCGTGGCACTCGCCGCTCCGGTGGCCACCGCGCGGCTGGTGACCGCACTGCCGGCTGTCGGAATCGTCTTCGGCATGCTGCTGGGCTTCAACACGGTCGCCGTGCTCGTCGGGACGGTTCCGGGAGGGGCGTGCCTCGCCGTCGGCGTCGCCCTGATGGCCGCCGCGCGGTCGTGGAACCGCCGGCTGGTCGCCGCCGCGCAGCCGGCCGATCTCGCGCCGGGCCTGCGCTGCGAACTCACCGCGATCGCGGTCTCCGGCGGCGGCGCTCTCGATCGCGCCGTGACGAACGTCGAGCGGGCGCTCGCCGCGAGCGGAATCGAGCCGGGAGACGGGACCGGGGTCGAGTCCGTGCTCGCACTCTCCCGGCGGGCGGGGGTTCCGGCGGGAGAGCTGCTGCGCAGCGAGGCCGAGGAGCAGCGCCGTCAGGCCAGGGCGGAGGCGGCGGCCCGTGCATCGGTTCTCGGGGTGCGCCTGATGCTGCCGCTCGGGCTCTGCATCCTGCCGGCGTTCATGGTGCTGTGCGTCGCGCCGCTGCTCATCGCGGTCGTCACCTCGACGGTCTCGGGAATGTGACCGGTCTCCGCTCCTCCCCAGCCTCCCGCTGTGCACAGATGTCGCGCAGTGCCCCGCCGGTCGATGACCGGGCATCACACTGGTCTCACTCGTCGCCACCACGAAGAACATGGGAGAGCCGATGAAACACTTGATCACCCGAATCCTCGCCGGGCGGATGCCCGCCGGCGACGAGGGCTCCGCCACGGCGGAGTACGCGATCGCCACCATGGCGGCGGTCGGCTTCGCCGGCCTGCTGGTCGTGATCCTGCGCAGCGGCGAGGTGCGCGGAATGCTGTTGGACATCATCCGCAACGCACTGTCGATCGGATGAGCGCCGATGCGCGTGCAGGGCGTGGGCGATCGCGGCAGCGTCACCGCGGAGTTCGCCGCGGTGGTGCCCGCCGTGGTCCTGCTGCTCGCCCTCTGTCTGGGCGGCATCCAGATGGCCGGCCAGCAGTTGCAGCTGCAGGACGCGGCCGCCGACGTGTCGCGGTCGGTCGCGCGCGGCGGAGACGCCTCGGCCGCCGGGCGCCTGCCCGGAGCGCGGGTGGCGACGAGTGCGACGGGAGATCTGGTCTGCGTGCGGCTGAGCATGCGGTCGAGCACGCCGATCGGCTCGGCGCTCGGACTCACCCTGAGCGCCTCCAGCTGTGCTCTCGGCGGCGGACGATGACGGTGCGGCTGCGGCGTGACGAGCGCGGGGCCGGCTCCGTGCTCGCGGTCGCGATCGTGGCCGCCCTCGTCGCCGTCACAGCGCTCGCTCTTCCTCTCTATATGGTGCTCGCCGCGAAGCAGGCGGCGGGTGGCGCGGCAGACGCCGCCGCGCTCGCCGCGGCCGACGTGCGGGTGGGCATCGAGCCCGGCGAACCCTGCGTCGTCGCGGCGTCCGTGGCGAGTGCGAACGGAGCCAAGCTGGGTGCCTGCGAGTTCGACGGCCTGGTCGTCACGGTCACCACCCATACCCGGGTCGCGGGGTTCGCGGTGGAGGCGTCGGCCACCGCCGGACCCGCCGCGAAAGAGCGCCCGCCGCCATTGCAGGAGCCCCGGGAATGGGGGTGGAATAGGTGGGATTCGGGTTCACCTGTGTATGGTGTCGCTGACGGGCCCAGAAGTCGTCCCCGTCCTACGCCCTTATAAAAGGAGTCACGTGCCTGGCACGAAGAAGCTCGTTGTTGTTGAGTCGCCCGCCAAGGCGAAGACCATTGCCCAGTACCTGGGTGACGGCTATATCGTCCAGGCGTCGGTCGGCCATATCCGCGACCTCATCGAGCCGAAGAACCTCCCGCCGGAGCTGAAGAAGGGCTCGCTCGGCAAGTTCTCCGTCGATGTCGAGAACGGCTTCGAGCCGTACTACGTGGTCTCGGACGCGAAGAAGAAGACCGTCGCGGATCTCAAGAAGGCACTGGCCAGCGCCGACGAGCTCTACCTCGCAACTGATGAGGACCGCGAAGGAGAGGCCATCGCCTGGCACCTGCTTCAGGTGCTGAAGCCGAAGGTCCCCGTTAAGCGCATGGTCTTCCACGAGATCACCAAGGAGGCGATCGAGCGGGCCAAGGAGAACACCCGCGAGCTCGACACCGCCCTCGTCGACGCGCAGGAGACCCGCCGCATCCTCGACCGCCTCTACGGCTACGAGATCTCCCCGGTGCTCTGGCGCAAGGTCGGCCCCGGACTCTCCGCCGGCCGCGTGCAGTCCGCCGCCACCCGCCTCGTCGTCGACCGCGAACGCGAGCGCCTCGCCTTCACCGCGGCAAGCTACTGGGACCTCATCGCCCAGTTCGCCCCCCAGGCCGACGCCGCGGGCCAGAGCTTCGAATCCCGACTCGTGCGCGTCGACGGAGCCCGCATCGCCGTGGGCCGCGACTTCGACGACAAGGGCGTGCTCAAGTCCGACGCCATCGCGCTCGACGAGAACCGCGCGACGAGGCTCGCCGAGCAGCTGCGCGACCCCGCGGTGCCGCTCATCGTCTCGTCCGTCGAGTCCAAGCCGTACACCCGCCGCCCGGCAGCCCCCTTCACCACCTCGACGCTGCAGCAGGAGGCCGGCCGCAAGCTGCGCTTCTCCGCCCGGCAGACCATGAGCGTGGCACAGGGACTGTACGAGAACGGGTACATCACCTACATGCGTACCGACTCGGCCACGCTCTCGGGGCAGGCCATCAATGCGGCCCGCTCGCAGGCATCCGCTCTCTACGGCGCAGACACCATCCCCGAGAAGCCGCGCGTCTACGCCGGCAAGAACAAGAGCGCGCAGGAGGCCCACGAGGCCATCCGCCCCTCGGGCGAGACCTTCCGCACGCCCGCCGAGCTATCGAGCGTGCTGCGCGGCAACGACTTCAAGCTCTACGACCTCATCTGGAAGCGCACCGTCGCCTCGCAGATGGCCGACGCCAAGGGCTCCACGGCCACGGTGACGATCAAGGCCGGCCCCACCGCCGACGACTCGATCGCCGAGTTCGCGGCGAGCGGCACCGTCATCACCTTCCGCGGCTTCCTGCACGCCTATGAGGAGAGCCGCGACGAGGACCGCAACGCGGCAGCAGAGCCGACCGAGGCGAAGCTCCCGCAGCTCACCGAGGGCCAGTCCCTCGCGGTGAACGACATCGAGGCCAAGGGCCACGAGACCTCCGCTCCGCCCCGCTACACGGAGGCGAGCCTGGTGAAGGCACTGGAGGAGCTCGGCATCGGCCGCCCCTCCACCTACGCCGCCATCATCTCTACGATCGTCGACCGCGGATACGTCACCCCGCGCGGCCAGGCGCTCGTGCCGAACTGGATCGCCTTCTCCGTGGTGCGCCTGCTCGAGGAGTACTTCAGCGACCTGGTGGAGTACGACTTCACCGCGGGCATGGAGAGCGACCTCGACCTCATTGCCGGGGGAGAGGCCGACCGCGTCGAGTGGCTCCAGGGCTTCTACTTCGGCAACGCGACCCACCGCGGCCTGCGCACGGTCATCGACAACCTCGGCGAGATCGACGCCCGCGAGATCAACTCGATCAAGATCGCCGACGACGTCACGCTGCGCATCGGCAAGTACGGCCCCTACCTCGAGGCGCCCTCCGACGACCCGGAGACCCCGCGCCGCGTCAACATCCCGGCCGAGCTGGCTCCCGACGAGCTCACCGCCGCCAAGGCGCGCGAGCTCATCGAGGCCCCCGTGGTCGGAGACCGCCTGATCGGCATCAACCCCGAGACCGGCAAGCACGTCGTGGCGAAGGACGGCCGCTTCGGCCCCTACGTCACCGAGATCGACCCCGTCGACGAGGAGGCGGCTGCGGCCGCCGCCGCGGCAGCGAAGGCCGAAGCGGATGCCGCGGCAGCGGCTCTCGTCGCAGCCGCGGTCGTGGATCCCGCAACGGGCGAGATCGTCACCCCGAAGCCCAAGCGCAAGCCCGCGGCCAAGAAGGCCGTCGCGGTCAAGCAGCGCACCGCGTCGATCTTCAAGTCGATGGACCTGGCCACGGTCGACCTCGAGACGGCCCTGCGCCTGCTCGACCTCCCGCGCGTGGTGGGCCTCGACCCCGAGACAGGCGCCGAGATCACGGCGCAGAACGGCAAGTTCGGCCCGTACCTCAAGAAGGGCACCGACACCCGGTCGCTCACCTCTGAAGACCAGATCTTCGACGTCGACCTCGCCGGAGCGATCGAGCTCTACGCCCAGCCCAAGTACGGCGGACGTGCGGCGTCGAGCGCGCTGAAGGACTTCGAGAAGCCCGACCCGGTGAGCGAGAAGGCCATCCGCATCAAGGACGGACGCTTCGGCGCCTACGTCACCGACGGCACGACCAACGCGACCATCCCGCGTGGCGAGACCGTCGACGACGTCGACTACGACCGCGCCGTGCAGCTGCTGGCCGACAAGCGCGCCAAGGGGCCCGTCGTCAAGAAGAAGCCTGCCGCCAAGAAGCCCGCGGCCAAGAAGCCGGCCGCGAAGAAGCCGGCGACCAAGGCCGCTGCGGCCAAGAAGCCCGCAGCAGCGAAGGCCGCGCTCACTCCCGAGGCCGCAGCGAAGGCGGAGGCCACCAAGGCGAAGGCCGCGGCGACGCGCGCGAAGACCGCGGCGGCCAAGAAGGCCGCGGCCGAGGCAGCGTCGAAGTAGTGGCGACGAGCGCACCCGGCCTGTTCATCACCCTCGAGGGTGGTGACGGGTCGGGCAAGTCCACCCAGTCGCGCCTGCTCACCGACTGGCTCACCGAGACGGGCCGCACGGTCGTGCACTCCCGGGAGCCGGGAGGCACCGACCTCGGCATGGAACTGCGGGAGATCATCCTGCACCGCCGCGGCTACATCGCGCCGCGTGCCGAAGCTCTGCTCTACGCAGCCGACCGGGCGCACAACATCGCCACGAAGGTGCGTCCCGCCATCGAGCGGGGCGAGATCGTCATCCAGGACCGCTACCTCGACTCCTCGGTGGCCTACCAGGGCGCCGGACGCGTGCTCGACGCCACCGAGATCCGCGACATCTCGCTCTGGGCAGCCGAGGGGCTCATCCCCGACCTCACCGTGCTGCTCGACCTCTCCGCCGAAGACGGACGCGCGCGCATCGCCGCCACCCGCGACACCTATGACCGGCTCGAGGCGGAGAAGAACGAGTTCCACGAGCGCGTCCGCGAGGGCTTCCTCGCCCTCGCCGCTGCGGAGCCCGAGCGGTTCCTGGTGCTGAGCGCTACGGACTCGATCGAGTCGATCGCCGCCGCCATCCAGAACCGCGTTGTCGGTCTGCTCACCTAGGCTGATCCCATGTCAGTGTGGGACGAACTAACCGGCCAGTCGGAGGCCATCGCCATCTTCCGCGCTGCCGCGGAGGCGAGCGAGGCCGGGGGCAGCAACGACTCCTCGATGACCCACGCCTGGCTGATCACCGGCCCGGCCGGCTCCGGCCGCTCGAACCTCGCCTACGCCTTCGCCACCGCCCTGCTCAGCGACGGCAACGTCGACGGCGACGAGTCGGTGCGCATGCAGGTGGCGGCGCGCAGCCACCCCGACCTCTCGGTGCTCAGCACCGACCGCATCATCATCACCGTCGACGAGGTGCGCAAGCTCGCCGCCTCGAGCTACTACTCGCCCTCCGTCGGACGCTACCGGGTCATCGTCGTCGAAGACGCCGACCGCATGATGGAGCGCAGCTCGAACGCACTGCTCAAGGCTCTCGAGGAACCGCCGCCCCGCACCGTGTGGATCCTCTGCGCCCCGAGCGAGGCCGACCTGCTGCCGACCATCCGCTCGCGGGTGCGCTCCGTGCGGCTGCGCATCCCCGCCGTCGACGACGTCGCACAGCTGATCGCGCGACGCGACGGTGTCGACCTCCCCACGGCCACCCGCGCCGCTCGCGAGGCCCAGAGTCACATCGGCATGGCCCACCGTCTGGCGACGAACGACGAGGCGCGCGCACGGCGCGCGGAGACCCTGGAAATCGCCCTCGGCATCCGCTCGGTGTCCGGCGCGATGCTCGCCGCCACCAGGCTGCTCGCCCTGGCCGGTGCCGACGCGAGTGCGCTCACCGAGGAGCGCGACGCCGAGGAACGGGCGAGCGCGCTGCGGTCTCTCGGCATCGAGCCGGGAGGCACCATCCCCCCGGCACTGCGCGTGCAGCTGAAGAACCTCGAGGAGGACCAGAAGCGGCGCGAGAAGCGCAGCCTGCGCGACGGGATCGACCGCATCATGGTCGACCTGCTCTCGCTGTATCGCGACATCCTGCTGATGCAGCTGGGCGTCGAGAGCGAGCCGATCAACCTCAGCATCTATCCCCAGCTGGTCAGAGCCAGCGAACAATCGACAGCGCAGGAGACCCTCGCCACCATGGACGCGATCGCCACCGCCCGCCGCCGCATCGAGAGCAACGTGACCCCGGCTCTCGCCCTCGAGGCGATGCTCATCTCCGCGCGCCGATCCGGCACTGCCGCGTGACGCGCCCACTCCGGCTCGCCGCGGTCGTCGCAGTGGTGGTCGGCTCCGTGCTGCTCGCCGGCTGCGCCGCGGCACCGCAGCGAACGACCTCGACTCCCGCTCCCGCCGAGGTCTCGGCCGAGCTCGAGCCCTTCTACACGCAGGTGCTCGAGTGGGAGGACTGCGAGGACGATCTGCAGTGCGCCACCGCCACCGCTCCGCTGGACTGGACCGACCCGGCCCGCGATTCCATCGAGTTGGCGCTCATCCGCCATACGACCGGCTCGCCGCTCGGCTCCGTGCTCGTCAACCCCGGTGGACCCGGCGGCTCGGGCTACGACTTCATCGCGGACAGCCTCGACTACGCCGTGTCGGACACGCTGAAGTCGAGGTTCGACATCGTCGGCTTCGACCCGCGGGGTGTGAACCGGTCGTCTGCGGTGACCTGCCACGACGACCCCGCCGAGCTCGACGACTTCGTCTACGACATCGTGCCGGGCGAGATCGGCAGCGACCAGTGGATCGCCGACGTCGAGGCCGCCAATACCGACTTCGGCGCCGCCTGCCTCGAGCACAGCGGCGACCTGCTCGGCTTCGTCGACACCGTGAGCGCCGCCCGCGACCTCGACCTGCTGCGCGCCGTTCTGGGCGACGAGAAGCTCAACTACCTGGGCTTCTCCTACGGCACGCTTCTGGGCGCCACCTACGCCGAGCTGTACCCGCAGAACACCGGTCGGCTTGTTCTCGACGGCGCGCTCGACCCGACCTCGACGAGCTTCGACGTGTCGCTCACCCAGGCGGAGGGATTCGAGAGCGCCATGCGCGCCTTCCTCGCCGACTGCGACACGGCAGACGACTGCCCGTTCACGGGCACCGCAGATGCGTCCCTCGCGAAGATCCGTGCGCTGCTCGACCGGCTCGACGCGAGCCCGATCCGCAGTGACGACGGACGAGAGCTCGGCAGTACCTCGATGACCAGCGCGATCGTGCTGCCCCTCTACAGCCAGGACAACTGGCCGTACCTGCGCGAGCTCTTCACCAGCGTGATGCAGGGCGACGCCACCTTCGCGTTCAGCCTCGCCGACAGCTACAACGGACGCAACGCCGACGGCAGCTATCTCGACAACTCGCTCGAGGCACGGCTCGCGATCAACTGCCTCGACTACGCCGCGCAGCCCGACATCGCCGTGATGCGCGCCGAGGCCGCCGAGCTCGCCGAGAAGGCCCCCGTGCTGGGCAAGCAGCTCTCCTACGGCGACCTCGGGTGCCTGGGATGGCCGGTGGCGGCGGCGACCGAGCGTCCGGTGATCGACGGATCCGGTGCGGCCGACATCCTCGTCGTCGGCACCACCAACGATCCCGCAACGCCCTACTCCTGGGCCGTGAGCCTCGCAGACCAGCTCGAGAGCGGCCACCTCGTCAGCTACGAGGGCGAGGGGCACACTGCCTATAACAAGTCGAACGCCTGCGTCGACAGCACCGTCGACGACTACTTCATCGACGGGACTGTTCCCGCGTCCGACCCGCTCTGCTGAGCCGCGCAATATTGCGCACTGTGAAAGAATATTGACATGACAACGGATGCGGCGGAGCCGGGTCTCCGCGAACGCAAGCGCCTGGCCACCCGACGTGCCATTCAACTGGCCGTTCTCGACCTCGTGACGCAGCGCGGTCTGGAGAACGTCACCGTCGACGAGGTCAGCCGGGTCGCGGACATCTCCCCGCGCACCTTTTTCAACTACTTCACGTCGAAGGAGGAGGCGCTCATCGGGGAGTCGCCCACCCTGCCCGGTGAGGATCTCATCGAGAGGTTCGTCTCCGCCGGTGCCGACAGCGACCTGCTCTCCGGCCTCGGCGACATGATCTCGCGAGCCGGTGACGGCGTGGCGAACGATCTCGAGTTGGTGAAGCGGCGTCGTGAACTGATGAAGCAGCATCCGCAACTCTTCGCGCTCCGCATGGCCACCATGCGCAGTTTCGAGGAGGAGCTCGACGCCGTCGTCTCCCGGCGACTGCTCGCCGACGACCCCGCCCTGGCGGCCGACGACGCCGAGCTCGCACAGCGCTCGCGCCTGATCACCCTCGTCGCGATGGCCGCCATGCGTCACGCCTGGACGTGCTGGGCAGACAGCGGAGGCAGCCTGATCGACCTCTCGGAGCGGCTCCGCGTGTCGTTCGCGCAGCTCGGAACGCTGTTGGTGCCATCGGCACCCAAATGATCGGCTAAGCTTTCATGCTGTGCCTCGGGAAACCGGGTCACCCGCCGCCTTAGCTCAGTTGGTAGAGCATCTCACTCGTAATGAGAAGGTCGTCAGTTCGATTCTGACAGGCGGCTCCATCGAAGAACTGCCCATGCAGGGCGAGGATCCCGCCCGGCATCGTGCACGGGCGCACACACGACATCACGGTCCGTCAGAGCGAGCTCGACGAGAAGCTCACGGTCCTGATCGAGTCGGTAACGCGTGGGGGTAGTGCCCGCGATCCGTTCCGGTCGACCCCCGGCGGCGGGCGTCACGTCGTCTCCCGTGGCGCTGAGCGTACCGGGGTGCCTGCCGCGCGTCACCCCGACGGCGCGCGAAAAAGCGGGCGCCGGGACGAATCCCGACGCCCGCTTCAGCGGTGCGCTAGTTCTGAACTGTTCCGAAGCGCTTCTTGCGGATCGCGAGGAACGCGGCTCCGGCGAGCAGCAGCAGCGCGGCGAGTCCGCCGGCCGGCATCAGGTCGACACCGGTCGCGGCCAGGCTTGGGTCGCGGGGTACGGCCGCAACCGCAACCGCAGCCAGGGTGTAGCCGGCCTCGGTGACCGTTGCGACGCCGTCGATCGACTGGGTGACGACGAGGGTGTTGCCGCCGACGCGCGAGGCGCCCAGTGCGAACGACCAGACGCCGTCGACGACCGTGGTCGTCACCGCGGTTCCACCGTTGTGGATCAGGGTGATGGTCGCCCCGTCGATTCCGGTGCCCGAGACGCTGGTGGGAGCATCGGCGTTCGCAAAGGTCGAGCCGTCTGCCGGCGTCGTGATCACGGCGGCGGCGGGAACCACGTTGAAGGCGGTCGTCGCAGCCGGGGAGATCTGTCCCTCGAAGGCCTGCGTGACGCTCACCGAGTAGTCGAGGCCGTAGCTGAGGTCGGCCTCGACCGACCATGCGCCGGCGCCATTCGTGGTGGTGGTGCCGGTGACGTCACCGGTGAGGGTGATGGTCGAGCCGGGAACGGCCGTACCCGTGATCGCGGTGATGTCGGTCGTCGACGAGCTGCCGTTCGCCGGCGAGGTGATGACCGGAGCGAGGAGCGGTGCCGGAACAACGGTGACCGCGTAGGAGCTCGTGGGCGACTCGCTGAAGCCGATCGCGGCCTGGAGGGTGAAGGCGTAGGCGCCGAGCTGGGCCGGTGCGGGGAAGCTGAATGCTCCGGCCGCATCGGTGGGAACCTCGAAGTCCTCGCCGGTTGCTGCGTCGACGCTGATCGTGGAGGAGACGGGGCCCGTTCCGGTGATCAGTGCGCCGCGCTCGACCGTTCCGCCGTTGGCGGGGGAGGTCAGGGTCGGAGCCGCGACCGTCAGGGCGACGGTGTAGCCACCGGTGTGGCTGAGCGCGTTGGTCAGATCCGAGCCCCAGACGAACTGGCGAGCGCTGCCCTCGGCGGGTGCGCCGCCGCTGACGACGCCGACTGCGGTGCCGCCCTGGATGATGGCTCCACCGGAGTCGCCCTGGGTGGAATCGAGGTCGTAGACGCCGAAGCCGAATACGGTGCGGCCGCTGATGTCGGCGTAGCCCTCGGTGATGAAGATGTTCGCGGCGGGCGCGGTCGAGTACTGCGTGGTGCGACCGCTCTTGGCGATGGGCAGGGCCGGGTTGACCTTGCCGACGGCGGTGATCGGAATCGCCCCGGTCGACAGGTCCGCGGTGTCCTCCCACGTGCTGACCTCGGGCTCGAGGTTGAGCGCGGTGTTGGTGACGTCGATGACTCCGATGTCGATTGAGTTCTTGTCCTGAGCGCCGACGCCTCCGCCGACTCCGCCGTACTGGGCGAAGTTGAAGGTGCCGAGCGGTGCGATCAGCTCGACGTCGTCCATGTCTCCCGTGGCATCGCCGGCGGGGAGGGTGAGGTAGGTGTCGGGCGTGGTGCCATCGGGGGCGCAGTGGCCTGCGGTGATCACAGCGGGATCGCCATCCGGCGTCCACGCGGTGAAGCCGATGGAGCAGAGGCCGCCCTCGTCGGCGTTGATGGAGGTGTAGTAGCCCGCGCCGCCGACGACGTCATTGGCCGCGGTCGCCTCGATGGGACCGCTGATCTCCTGGACGACCACGCCGGGGTTGGCGGCGGTGAACTCGTCGACCTCGCTGGAGGACCCGGCGGTCTTCACGATCACGAGGTTGCCGGAGGCGTCGCGTCCGACCGCCTGGACTGTGTCGTCCTCGAGCAGCTGCGGCGCGTACTTGGCGTAGTCGGAACCCGTGACGGGAGCCTCCGTGCCGGCAGCGAATGCTGAGGGGGCGATGAACAGTCCGCTGAGCCCGAGGGCGGCGGCAGTTCCGATCGATAGCGAACGGCTGAACCGTCGGTGGGAGCGCTGCATGGAGTTCTTTCTCGAGAACGAACAGGAAGGGTGACCTGGCAAAGACAATTGCGAGTCGCCGCCGACGCTACCGAGAAATCGAGATATTTCCAAGAAATTACTGAAAATTTCTTGTAAATAACGTGGAATCGTTACACAATTCCAACCCGGCGGCTAGGGTCGAGTGCATGAGTCCACTGCGAACAACGAGAAGGACCCTGCGCTCGATCGCGGCGATGATGGCCATCGGTATCGCCGTGTCGGCGTGCGCCTCGACCGCCCCGGATGATCCGTCGGCGGGCGCGACTGCGGACGCCGTCGTCGGAACCTGGGGCGACACCGCGCGGTCGAAGCCGCACCTCGTGCTCTCGAGTGACGGCACCGTGACCGGAACCGACGGCTGCAACGGCATTTCGACGACCTTCGCGGTCGACGGGAACTCCATCGTCCTCGAGCGGTTCGCGTCGACGATGAAAGCCTGCCTCGGCGTCGACCCTTGGCTCTCCGCCATCCACACCGCTGTGATCGACGGCGACGAGATGGTCGTGAGCAACGCCCAGGGCGAGCGCATCGGCACCCTCGCCCGCGCCGCCGACTGACTACGCGATCGCGCCGCGTGACGTCATCTCGGTGACCCAGCCCGGATACTCCTTCAGGATGATCCCGAACAGTTCCAGGTCGGAGAGCGCGTCGATGTCGTCGACGTTCTCGTAGTCGGCGTTGTCGATGTAGCGGTCCTTCAGATCGTCGAGCTTCGTGAGGAAGGGTATCTCCGCGCCGATGGACAGGAACTGCCAGAAGATCGGCCGTGTCGATACCCTGGTCAGGGATTTCACCGCGGCGGTCTTGCTGTCGGGGACACCGTCGGTGACGAAGAGCACGAGTGTGGGATGGGTCGCCGCCTTCTCCCTGCGCGCGAACAGCGACTTCTTCGGCGAGTAGAAGTCGTCGACCGCGTCGAAGGCCGCGGCGTAGTTCGTCGAACCCATGCGGCGCCCCTTCGTGAGTCGGTCGATGCTCCCCGCGTAGTCCTCGATCGAGACGCTGCCGAGATGGGAGGCGGCCCAGTCGAAGGCGAACACGTCGATCTCGCCGTTCTCGTCCAGCTGGGTGGCGAGAGCGAGGATCTGCTCGGAGAAGGACTGGATCGTGCCGGTCTTGTACAGCTTCCGCATGGAGGCCGAGAAGTCCAGGCAGAGCGCGACGTTCGAGAGCCGGCCGCTCAGGCTGCTCCTCTCGATCTCGGCCTTGGCGGTCGTTGCGGAGCGGAGCAGGGACGGTGCGACCGCCTCGACTTTTCTCAGGTCAATGGGCACGGGGTCGTCCTCCTGCGGTCTCTACGGCTCAAGCCGGGTCTCCCACAACCTACCAACCCGTGATTATTCGTCGGAACGCAGCGCGTCCACCACCACTGTCGCAGCCTGGGCGATGAGCGCGTCGTCGCGGGTCGCATCCGGCGCGCCCCGCGACGACATGATCGCAACCACGATGGGCGCCGAGTCCGGCGGCCAGACGACCGCGATGTTGTTGCGCACCCCGTATCCGCCACTGCCGGACTTGTCGGCGACAACCCACCCCTCGGGCACCCCGGCGCGCACGAGGGTGTCGCCGGTGGCGTTGCCCGACATCCAACCGACGAGTGTCGAGCGCTCGTCGGCCGAGAGCGCGTCCCCCAGCGCGAACTCCCTCAGGTCGGTGGCGAAGGCGCGCGGCGAGGTGGTGTCGCGCGGGTCGCCGGGTACACCGTCGTTGAGCCCGGCCTCCCAGCGCACGGACCGGGTCACGTTGTCGCCCAGCGCTGTGAGCGCGGAGGTGAAGCCCTCGGGTCCGCCGAGTTCGCTGAGCAAGACGTTGCCCGCGGTGTTGTCGCTGAAACGCACCGCCGCCTCGGCGATGGCGCCGAGCGTCATGCCGCTCTCGACGTGCAGCTCGGTGACGGGGGAGTGCGTGATGAGGTCGTCGCGGGAGTAGCGCACGATCCGGTCGAGGCCGTCACCGTCGGTCTGCTGCAGCACGGCCGCGGCGGCCAGCGCCTTGAAGGTCGACGCGTAGGCGAAACGCTCGTCCGAGCGGTAGGCGATCTCCTCGCCGGTGCCCGTGTCGACGGCGTAGACGCCGAGGCGTGCGTCGAAGGCGGCCTCGAGTCCCGCGAAGTCCGCGTCGGAGGCGGACGCGGTCGGCATCGGCGAGGGGGCGGCCGCCGTCGGTGCGGGGGCGGGTGCGACCTCCGCGGTCGAGCAGCCGGCGACGAGCAGGGCGACCACGGCCGCGAGCGCGACGAGACGCGCGCGCATCACCGGGGCACCGAGTTCACGATCGTCGCGCTGAGCGCGGTGTACTCGAGCGGTGTGCCCGGCGGGATCTCGCCGAACCCGGCGACGGTCAGCAGCCGCACCCCGATGTACTCTCCGGTCGAGGGCTCGATCACGATCTCCTGCCGGGTGTCGCCGCCCGCACTCTCCAACCCGATCGCGGTTCCCATGCGCCCGTCGAGACTGGCCTGCTCCTCGGTGATCGTGACGGAGGGCATCAGCGCGAGCGCCTCGTAGAGCGCGGCCCGCAGATCGGACTTCAGCCCGCCCGCGCGCAGCAGGTCGACCACGTGCGCGAAGACGTTCTCGTCGCTCGATCCGGCCTGGTAGCGGAACTCCCGGAGATAGGCGAGCAGCGCCTGCGGGTCCCGCGGCATCAACGCCTGGTTCTCGACCGGACGGGTCGCGTCGGTCTGCTGGCCCACGGGTGCCACGGTCGCGGGCCCGCCGCTCCACTTGCGCTCCGCGAACTCCTCGGCACCACGGCCGAAGAAGACCGTGGGCGCGACCTGCGTCGTCTGCTCTATCGACTCGCCCCGCGCATCCGCTGGAACATAGACCTCGCGACGCTGCGACTCGAGGTAGCCGATCGTGGTGTCGACCGTTCCGTCGGCGGTGGTGAGGGCGAGGTACGACGCCGTGGTGGCGAGCTTGAGGAACTGCCCGTCGGCCAGCTCGGGGTCGCTGGTGGCCCGGGCGGCGTCGCGCAGCATTCCCGAAGCCTGGGCGGAGGGATCGACCGGGGGAGCGCCCGCGCCGCCCGTGGGCAGAACCGCGCTCACAATCGCGAGCGCGGCGGCCGCGGCACCCGCGACGAGCGCACCGAAGCCGACCCGGCGCACCACGCGCGGTGCGCGGGCCGGGGCCTCGTCGCCGTAGGCGAGCAGCACGGCGCGGATGGCGCTCACCTGTTCCGGCTGCAGCTTCGGTTCGTTCATCGCGGGTTCCCTTCGAACGCTTCGTTCAGTGTGGCGGATGTGCGGGGCTGGCCGAGCCGGGAGGCCAGCGTTCTCTTCGCCGCGTGCAGGCGGGACTTCACCGTGCCGACCGGTATCCGGAGCACGTCGGCGGCCTCGGCCAGCGTGAGTCCCTCGATGATGCAGAGCGTCACCACGTACTGCTGGCCGCGCGGGAGCGACCCGAGCGCGGCCATCGCCGGGGTGTCCTCGAAGGCGTCCGCGGGGTCGGGCACCGCGGCCGACGGCGGCACCCTCTCGAGCAGCGCGCGGTAGCGCCGGGCCGAGCGGCTGATGTTCTGCGCGGCGTGCGTGGCGGTCACCAGCAGCCAGGGCAGCAGCGAGCCGTCGACGAAGCGCACGCTCGCGCGTCTGCGCCACGCCTCGAGGAAGGCGACCGCGACGACGTCCCGCGCATCGTCCATCGTGGGCACGAGGGCGATGCTGTGCCGGAAGACGCGATGCTGGTGGCGGTCGAAGATGACACCGAAGCCCTCCCGGTCTCCGAGGAGCGCGACCCGCCAGTGTTCGGCGTCGGTCACGGAGTCGGTCATACCTGTAGTGTCCGGCAGTGCCCGAAAGGTTCACCCCCGACGGCATAATGTCCAGCCCACACGCGAGGACGGCCGCCGACCTACGCTGGCTACGGCTGGGAAGCGCCCGGCCGGGACCGATGGGAGCTCGTGTGGTTTCGGGAACCCCCTCCGCCGGCCGGCGCCGTATCCTGCGCTGGTGGGCGTCCGACTACGTCTACGCCGCCTACTGGCAGGTGCGGGGCGCGCTCAGCCGCACGGATCCGGAGAGCTTCCACAGCGGTGACCGCACACCGATCGTGGTGATCCCGGGCATCTGGGAGTCGTGGAGGTTCATGCAGCCGCTCATCACGAGCATGCACGAGCGCGGGCACCCGGTGCATGTCGTGCGGCTGCTGAACTTCAACAACCGCCCCGTCGACGACGCCGCCCGGCACGTCGACTTCTACATCGAGGAGCACGCGCTCGACGGCGCGATGCTCGTCGCGCACAGCAAGGGCGGGCTGATCGGCAAGTACGTGATGGTCCACGGAGACTCGGCCACGCGCATCCGCGGCATGCTCGCCGTGGCCACGCCGTTCCAGGGGTCGCTCTACGCGCGTTTTATGCCGCTGGCGAGCCTGCGGGTCTTCTCGCCGCGCAACGCGCTGCTGCTCGCCCTCGGCCTCGACCGCGCGGTCAACGCGCGCATCGTGTCGGTTTTCGGGCAGTTCGATCCGCACATCCCGGGCGGCAGTCGGCTCGACGGCGCGAAGAATGTCGAGCTCGACACCGGCGGGCACTTCCGCATCCTCGCCCATCCGCGGGTGCTCGCGGAGCTGGCGCTGCTGACGGAGTGACGCTCAGGCGGTGGCGCGCACGAAGTCGAGGATGGCCGCGGCGGTCGCGGCGGGATCCGAGTGCAGCACGTTGTGGCGGTGGCCCGCGATGGTGGCGACGCGCGCGTCCGGCGCCTGCGCGGCCAGCCGCCGGCACCACGACGCGTCGGCGATGGGGTCGTGCTCTCCGCGCAGAATGAGGAGCGGATGACCGACCTCGCGAATGGCCAGATGGGTGGGGTAGTCGCGCATCGCGAACGCCTCGGTCAGGAACCAGGGCAGGCCGCAGCGGATGTAGTCCGCGGTCACCATCAGCTGGGTCGCCGGCGGTTCGAGGGAGCTGTCGCGCAGCAGCACCAGCGCCTGCGCGGAGAGTGTGCGCTTCCTCGTGTCGACGACCGGTCCGATCAGCACAACACGGCTCACGGCCTCGGGCCGCTGCCGGGCGATCTCGATGGCGAACTGCGCGCCCATCGAGTGGCCGACGACGACCACCGGGCCGAGCCCGAGGCGGGCGGTATTGCGCAGCACGATCGCGGCGTGCTCCTGCACGGAGAGCCGGTGGCGCGGGCGCGGGGTGGAGCCGAAGCCGGGCAGGTCGAAGGACACGACGCGGCCGACGCGGGAGAGGTGCCGGGCGAGGCCGGTGAACTCGCGGTGCGAGAGGCCGATGCCGTGCAACAGCAGGAAGGTCGGGCCGTCGGACTCGCCGAACGACGGGGCGCTGTAGGTGCGCAGCTCCCGCTCGGTCACCGGGACACGCGGGTGTGGGGATTGCTCATCGCGCAAGCGTAGGTGGCGATAGCGGTGGGCGATGACCCTTGCTATTTGCGCCGACCGATAGCACGCGATCATGCGGTCGGATAGGTGAATCTCGTTCCGCGGCGAGGGACTAGCGTTGGTCGAACCGGCCGGAAGGGATCCTGCCGGGAAGGAGAGCGTCACATGTTCGAAGCGGAAAACCTGCGCGACTGGATCGGGCTTCCCGTTGTGGACGCCGACGAGAGCAAGGTCGGCACGCTCGAGAGCCTGTACTTCGACACCGCCACCGACGTGCCCGCCTTCGCGGCCGTGCACATCGGGATCCTCGGCGGCCAGAAGCTCGTCTTCGTGCCGCTCATCGGAGCGGTCGTCGCCCCCAAGTTCCTGAAGGTCACCTTCCCGAAGAAGCTCATCAAGGACGCGCCGTTCATCGGCACCGACGGCGAGCTCGAGGCCTCGCAGGAGTCGGGACTCTTCGCCCACTACGACCTGCCGTACGGCACCGGCTCCAACGGCGAGCGCCGTCTGGGCCGCCGCTAAGCGCCCGTTCCGCCACGGCGCCGCCGTTGGCTCCACCGCGGCTGCCACAACTTGCGGCAGTCTGCTCCGTCTGTCGCCCGGCAGAGCAGATTGCCTCACGTTGCCGTGCAGCCTCGGCCGCCGTGGTCAGCGGATGCGGATCTCAGCCAGCGCGGTCGCATGCGAATTGATCGCGGCGGCGATGAGCGTGAAGAACCCCGCCACGATCCCCATGGTCACGACCGCGATTCCGCCGATGGCAAGGGCGAAGTGCCCCACCTGGGCGGACGCGGTCTCGAACGCATCGAGTGGAACACCGTCGCTGCCGACCGTTTGCGTCGAGCCCTCCGGCAGGGTCACCAGCGCGACAAGCGCGAGTACCAGACCGCCGATGATCAGTACGAGTGAGATGACGATCAAGGCGGTCATCGGCGTGTTTCGAGGGAGGCTCATGACGCGAGTCTAGGCACGGTAGCGCGCACCCCCTCGCCCGTTCGCGGCCGCAATTCGCCTGCGCGCCCGAAAGTTCAGGCGCGGGAGTGAAAAAGTGGCGCGCTCGACGGGCTGGCCGCCACGGGCACCCGGCCGGGTATGGCGCGCCGCCGCCCGGTCGGCGAGACTGGGCCGGTGTACCTAGACGAGAGCGCGCGCCCCGAGGACTTCCCCGCCCCGCCGACTCCCGACGAGGTGACCCGCGACTTCACCGGCCCCCTCTACACGCTCGAGCCGCAGGCATCCGTCGAGGAGGTCGGCATCTCGGTCGGGTCGCAGACCAGCAACGGCCGCCCGGTGCTCGAGGAGGCCACCGTCAACTACGTGCTCTGGCGCAATCCGGCCGACCGCTCCGACCCCGCGAACCTCGCCGACATCAGCGACGAGATGCGCGCACAGCTCGACGCGCCCCCGCTGTTCCCGCTCCCGGAGTGGATGACCCGCATCACCGAGCGGATGCGGTACCCCTGGCTCTGGGACGCGGTGCGCACGACCCGGGCCGTCCGAGGCTTCGAGGACGCGTGGCGCACCCCGGAGTTCATCCTCGTCGAGCACGTGAACTACATCCTGATGAACACCTTCCGCGACGAGCGGGTGGTCGGCAGCGCCCCGGGCGAACTCCTCGGTCGCGTGTCCGAGCGAGCGGTGGAGCACGGCGCCCCCGTGCGGATCGACGGCGTCGAGGTGGCCGGCATCCGCATCGACACCGACGCGCATGTACTCGGGGTGGGCGTCGCGCTCGGCGACCGCACTCTCACCGCCGTCTTCCCGCGCGAGCACCTGCCCTACTTCGACCTGGCCTTCGTCGCCCGCACGACCCCTTGAAACGCGCCATCCGCCGTCCTATTGTGTAAGGAGTTGCTTACACAAGGAGCAGAGCAGATGCCCGCAACCGACGAGCTGAGCGTGGCCTTCGCCGCGCTGGCCGATCCGACGCGGCGCAGCATCCTGGCCCGGCTCAGGGGCGGCCCGCTCACCGTCGGCGCGCTCGCGAGCCACTACGCCATGAGCCGTCCGGCCGTCTCGCAGCACCTCGGCGTGCTCGAGCGCGCCGGCCTGGTCGCCCGCGACCGCAGGGCGCAGTGGCGCGAGTGCCGTCTCGAACCGGCGGCACTCGACCCGGCGGCCGCATGGATCGAGCAGCAGCGCGCCGAGTGGAGCGAGCGCTTCGACGCCCTCGACGAGCACCTCACGCGCCAGCGGTCCCGCGGCGCGCACACCGGAGAAGAAGGAGAAGCACCATGATCGACACATCCAAGGGATTCACCCTCGTGCGCAACTTCGACGCGACCCCCGAGCAGATCTGGAACGCGTGGACCCTGCCCGAGGAGGCCGCGCAGTGGTGGCACCCCCGCGGCATGACCACACCCCGGGAATCGGTGCAGATCGACGCCCGGGTCGGTGGCCGCTACATCTACACGATGGTCGACGACGAGACCAAACAGGAGTACCCGACCGGCGGGCGGTTCAGCGAGGTCGAGCCCTTCACCCGCCTCGCGTTCACCTGGGGGCTCCCCGACGACGACGACAGCCCGGTGGTCACCGTCACCATCGAGCCCGCCGGCGAACTCACCCGCATGACCTTCGACCTGCGCGGCGTCGACGGGGTCTCGGGCGACGACAGCTTCTTCGACGGCTGGGAGAGCGCCCTCGACTCGCTTGCCGAGTACGTGGGGCAGACAGCCGTTCTGGGCTAGACCGCGCAGAGCGGGTGAGCGGATGCCCGAGCGCCCGGGCGCGCACCGCTCAGGCGGGTCGGAGGCGTGCCAGCACGCGCCGCGCGCGGCGGCCGACCCGGGTGGGGAGGCCGGCCCGCGGCGGTGCGGGCCACCTCCGGCGCGCGATCTCGGCGACGAGCTCCGCCCACTGGCCGGTCACCGTGGACTGTCGGAAACGGGTGGCGGAGCGGCGTGCCGCGCGTCGCATCCGCTGTCTCTCCCTCTCCGGCATCTCGACCAGCTCCCCGATGCGCGCCGCCATCGCCGCGATATCGCCGGGCGGCACGACGAAGCCGTCGACGCCGTCGCGGATCATGTCGCGCGGCCCGTAGCGGATGTCGTAGGCGATCGGGATGCAGCCGGCGGCCATCGACTCGAGGATCACGAGCGGTGCACCCTCCGCGGTGGAGGTGAGCAGGCTGAAGGATGCGTCCCGGAAGGCCGACGACGCGTCGGAGCGGTGCCCGCGCAGTTGCGCAGTGGAGCCCAGGCGCAGGATCTGCTGCTGCAGGGCGTGCCGTTCGGGCCCCTCGCCGTAGACGTCGAGCGCCACGCCCGCGGCGGCCGCCGCGGCCACCGCGTCGTCGACCCGCTTGCGCGGCGTCAGCGAGGCGAGAATGACGCCGCGGTCTGCCGGGCGGGCCAGCGGTGCGTGCAGCAGTCGGTCGAGGGAGCCGGCGTTCGGCACGACGGCCAGGTGCACGGTCGGCGCGAGGTCGGCGGCGAGGTCGTGGCGCTGCCGCTGGGTGAGCGTGACGACGGCGTCGAACTCCTCAGCCCTCTCGAGCACCTCGCGGCGGCTCTCCTTCAGCGGCCTCCCGGGCTCGCCGTCGCCGGCGCGGTGCGAGCTGTGCACGACGTGCACGGTGGCCACGTGCTTGCGGCGGTACCCGCGGATGAAGCGCGCCGCGGTCTTCGAGTCGACGATCAGTACGCTGCGGCGCTTCGCGGTGAGCCGGTCGAGCCAGTGGCGGTAGAGGCCCCAGATGCTGGTGAAGCCGCGCACCGGGATGCCGTGGCTGTCGCAGACCACGACGGAGCGGCCTCCGGGGCGTCCGCGTTCGGTCACGTCGCGCAGATCGCTGACCAGCAGGGAGCCGTCGGCACGGTAGCGGTCGACCTGCAGCAGCACGCCCGCGGAGGAGCGGCGCTCGCGGCGGCGGACGACCCCCGCCGCAGCTGTCTCGGTGACGCTGGCGTCCTCATCCGCCGGCGACTGCCGGATCGGCGCGAACGGCAGCTCGCCGACACCGGGAGCCGGGAGCAAGGGGTTCGTCGAGAGCCAGTCCCAGAGGTGGAGCACCTCGACGCCGTCGGCGAGCACGCCCCGCTCGCGCAGGGTCTCCACGAGGGCGGGGGTGTCGAGTCGGTCGTCGAAGGTGAGCACGGTCACGGGCGCGCCCGCGGCCGCGAAGCCCGCGGAACGGCGGAGGACGACGCTCGTCATGCCGCCGAAGTCGTCGGGAAGTCCCCAGGTCACGGCGAAGTGGCGCAGCGAGGCGAGGGCTCGGACAGTGCGGGGCATTGGGCGAGATTACCTCGACGGCTCCGGGAGTTCGCAGCCTTGACAGCGCGTCGCCTGGCTACGCGGTGGCGATCGCGTCGACGATCCGCGTGACGCCGAACTCCCAGGCGCGCTCGACGTCGCCGCCGAGTTTGAATCTGCCGTTCAGCTCCATGCTGATGAATCCGGTGGTCCAGGCGGTGAGCGTGCGCGCGGCCTCGAGCGCGTGCTCGTCTCCCGCGAGCCGGCCGGCGATGCGGAGCACCGCCTCGCTCGCGAGGGCCGCGAAGGAGTCGTCGGCTCCGGGGGTGCCGGGCCCGGGGGTCATCACCAGCTGGAAGGCGGCGGGCCGCTCGTGGCCGAAGGCGCGGAACGTGTTCGCGAGCTCCACCGCGCTCGACTCGGTGTCGAGGCGTGCCGCGAGCTCGGTCAGCGTCGCCTCGGCCACCAGCTGGATCAGCCGGTCGCGTCCCTGCACCCGCTTGTAGAGCGACGGTGCGCGCACGCCGACCCGGTGGGCCACGGCGTTCATCGTGAGGCCGGCGAGTCCGTCGGTCTCGAGCAGTTCGCTCGCGGCGGTCACGATCGCGTCGAGGGAGGTTCTGTCGGGGGTGGGCACGGTCCCAGTATAGCTATTGACACTAGCCATGATGGCTATGTACCATAGCCATCATGAAACTCGCTCCCTCCCTCCACCGCATCGGCAACGACATCGTCGCCGTCTACCTCGTCGACACGGCCGAGGGGGTGACCGTCATCGACGCCGGGCTGCCCGGCCACTGGCGCGAGCTGCTCGCCGAGCTCGAGTCCATGGGCCGAACACTCGCCGACGTCAAGGGCGTGATCCTCACCCACGGCGACTCCGACCACCTCGGATTCGCGGAGCGCCTGCGCCGCGACCACGGGGTGCCCGTCTTCGTGCACCCCGGCGACGCCGACCGCGCGAAGGGCGGCAGCAAGCCCGCGGCGGGCAAGCAGTCGATGGGACTCGCCATGCTCGGATTCCTCGCCTACACGCTGCGCAAGAACGGTCTGCGCACCACCTACCTCGGTGAGACCGTCGACGCCCGCGACGGGGAGACGCTAGACCTTCCGGGCGCGCCGGTGGTCATCGGCCTCCCGGGGCACTCGCCCGGCAGCATCGCGATCCACGTGCCGCTGGTCGACGCCGTGTTCGTGGGCGACGGCCTCGCCACCCGGCACGTGCTCACCGGCAGGACGGGCCCGCAGCCCGCACCCTTCACCGACGAACCGGACCAGGCCGTGGCATCGCTGCGCGCCCTGGTCGCCACGGGCGCGACGTGGGTCCTCCCCGGCCACGGCGCCCCGTGGAGCGGCGGCGTCGAGGCGGCGGTCGCCGCGGTCGAGCGGGCCGCGGACGCCGGGTAGAACCTCATCACCGCGATGGACGCGGGGACTGGCCGGGCTGCGTAGCGTAGGGACCACCGCGACTCCCCACCGAACGGAACGCGCACCCGGAGGAGACCCCCGTGCCCGACCCGAGCACCCGCCGCGCGGCACCCCGGAGGGCTGCAGCGCTGCTCGTGATCCTCGCGCTCTCGCTGACCGGCTGCACTCCCTTCGAGCCACCGGAACCGCCCGAGGCGGTCACGAAGGCCGCCGAGCAGAGCCTCGCCGAGATTCGCGCGATCGCCGGGCTCGACGAGGTCACCATGGATGTCTCGCGGCTCGACAGCATGGTCTGGGGCCCGGCCCTGGAGGAGCCCGAGCAGTGGATCGTGCGCTTCGCGGCCTCCGTGCCTCTCGACGACGCCGTCGCGGCCCAAGGTGCCGCCACCGCCCTCGACGGCGAACTCGAAGCCCTGCGCGAGACCGTGCCCGCCGCGGCGGCGGTCGTCGCCGACCAGCGGGGTGACGCGGTGCCCGTCTACCTCGACTTCGACAGCCGCGTCGCCGGATCCGTCGATGCCGCCGACGTGGTCGCCGCCGGGTCGGCACTGCGGTCGGTCCCCGAGGTCGAATCCGTGCACGTGTCGACCGATCCCGACGCGGCGCGGGTGGAGATCGCAGACGCGCGCCACTGGGAGGACGGCATCGCGGCCATCCGCGGCGCGCCCGGCTTCGGCGCCGCCGGACTCACCGCCGTCTCCGTCTGGACCGACCGGCCCACCGGCTCGACCGGCTACGCCACCCTCACGCTCGACGGCACCTCGCCGTCCGCCGAGCTCGTGGGCGTGATGTCCCGCGTCTTCGCGATGCCCGCGGTCACGAGCCTCCGCTTCGACGGGGTGCGCCCCGTCGCCCCCGGAACGGAGGCCGAGCCGTGGCGCCCCCGGCTCGTCGTCGGCACGCGGACGGGCACGGGCGTCCAGCCCGTGGCGGCGCTGCTCACGGGGCTGGCCGAGGCCCGGCCCGCCGCTCCGCGACCGTCGTACCGGGTGACGGCCGAGAACGGATCGGGGGAGGCGGCCGGCTTCGTCGGCCTCCCGCCGGGATCGCCCGAACCACACGACGCCCTCCCGCCCCCGACCGTCGAGCTGCCGCCGGTCGATCCGGTGGCGGCGGCGGCGCAACTGGAGCGGGCGCGCGCGCTCGTCGACGAGCTGTTCGCCGAAGCGGATGCCCTGGCCGGCATCGCGGGAACCCCCAGCACCGAGACGGTCGCCTGCGCAGACGGTCGCGGCGAGCAGCTGCAGGCGCGCACGCTCATCCCCGTCTTCCAGATCGCTGACTTCGCCGACCCGGCGTTCGACGCCATCACCACCGCCTGGGTCGACCGCGGCTACGTCTACGCCGACCGCGCCATGGGGCTCGACTTCTACGCGGCCGGGACGCTCGAGCAGCTGACCATCCGCGGTACAGCGGAGGGGATCAGCATCACCGTTCTGAGCGACTGCACCGCCTGAGCGGGGCGGCGGCGATTCAGGCGCGCGCCAGGATCTCGCCGTGCGGCATCATCAACCAGCCGTCCGGCGCGTCGCGCCAGGCCCGCCAGGCATCGGCGATGCCGGCGAGATCGTCGCGGGTCGCGACGCCCTTCCCGATCGCGTCGGCGGCGAACGCCGACTCCGTGGCGCGGGTGGCCCAGCTGTCGCCCCACCACGCGCGCTCGGCGTCGTCGGCGAAGCACCAGACGGAGGCGCTGCTGGCGATCTCGTCGAAACCGGCCTCGAGCGCCCAGCCGCGCAGGCGGCGCCCGGCGTCGGGCTCCCCGCCGTTGCCGCGGTGCACCTGCTGGTACACGTCCATCCACTGCTCCAGGCCGGCGGACTGCGGCGCCCAGATGGTGCCGTGGTAGTCGACCTCGCGCACGGCGACCACACCGCCCGGCTTCGCGACCCGTCGCATCTCCCGCAGGGCGGCGACGGGATCGGCGATGTGCTGCAGCACCTGGTGGGCGTGGACGATGTCGAACTCGTCGTCGGCGAACGGCAGCTCGTACAGGTCGGCGGTCGCGAACTCCACGTTCCCGAGCTCGCGCGCCGCGGCGAGGGCCGTCGCCTGCTCGACGATTCCCGCGGCGGCGTCGATGCCGACCACGCGTCCCGGTGCCAGTCGCTCGGCGAAGTCGACGGTGATCGTGCCCGGCCCGCAGCCGACGTCGAGCAGGGAGCTCCCGCTCGCGAGCCCGGGGAGCAGGTAGGCCGCGCTGTTCTCGACCGTGCGCCAGGTGTGGCTGCGCAGCACGCTCTCGTGGTGGCCGTGCGTGTACGTTGCGGAACGAGGGGCGGGGGAGCTCATGCTGCGAACCTAGCAAAGCCGCGCCCCGCGCAGCGAAGCGGATGCGCCGGGGCGAGTCCGTCGCATCCGCTCGGCTGTGCGAGAGGGCGTCAGGGAGCGGGGCTCACCTCGTCCCAGAGCGCGCAGCCGTGCTCGGTGTCGATCGTCGCGTGGTCCACGACGAGTGCGCTCGGCGCGACGAACTGCAGCAGCTCGCCCTGCGACCGGTACCGCGGCCACTCCGGCGCGTACCGCACGTCGGGGCGGCCCGAGTCGGCGAAGCTCGACCAGTAGCTGATCATCTGGTCGGAGAGCTGCACCTGATCGGCGCTGAACGGCAGGGCGGTCCCGAGGTAGTCCCAGAGGTAGCCGAGGTCGTTCACATGGGTGGCCCCGAACGGGTAGTCGGTGCCCAGACGCCAGATCGAGGTGAACGGCGGACCGTCCTTCTCAGCGAATTCGTAGGCGTAGGTCTTCGTGTCCGCCGCCATCCGCTCACGCAGTGTCTGGTCGCGGCACGCCCGCTGGTCGCTGAGCACGTCGCCCCATGCCACCGTGGGGGAGGCGTAGTCCGCCGCCGGGTAGGCGGCCGCCACCCGGGAGGCTGCGGTCGGATAGGCGGTCGCGATGAGGTCGGCCAGCATCTGTTCCGTGACCGGGTTGCCGACGTAGTCGTACGAGCCGAACACGCTCTGCTGCGACTCGTCCGCCGTGCCGCCCACGATGACCGGGAGCCGGGTGAGCCTGCCCGCCTTCAGCAGTTCGAGCGGGTCGGTGGGGAGCACGGCGTCGCCGTAGACCGGTCCGCTCTGCCGCGCGACGGTCTGCGCTGCGAGCACCTCGGCGGTCGTCTTCGCCCGGAGGCACGCCAGCTCGGTCGCCGGATCGGTGCACCCGAGCTGCGTGGCGAACTGTGCGCCCGAGGTGCGGGCGGCCTCGGGCGTGCGCGCCGAGCATCCGCCGCTGTGCAGGATCGCACGATCGAACAGACCCTCTGCCGACGGCGATGCGAGCTGGGCGCAGGTGTTCGAGGCACCGGCGGACTGCCCGGCGAGCGTGACGTTCTTCGGGTCGCCGCCGAAGGCGCGGATGTTCTGCTCGACCCAGGCGAGGGCCGCCTGCTGGTCGAGCAGGCCGAAATTGCCTGCGGCGCCGTCGGGGTTGTCGGCCTCGAGTCCAGCGGTGTCGAGCCAGCCCATCGCTCCCACACGGTAGTTGATCGTGACGAAGACCACCTCGCTCTTGGTGATGAACTTGGTGGGGTCGGTGTCTCGGCCGGCTCCGGCGACGTTGCCTCCGCCGTGGTTCCAGACGAACACGGGCAGCTTGCCGGAGGACGGCTCGCTGGGGCGGTAGACGTTGAGGTACAGGCAGTCCTCGTTCAGGGTCGGCTGCTCGTAGCCGGGATCCCATCCGGTGCCCTGGGTGCACGAGCCGCCGAACCCGGTGGCGTCGAGCACGCCGTCCCACGGCGCCGCGGGCTCGGGCGCCTTCCAGCGCAGCTCGCCCACGGGCGGCGCGGCGAAGGGGATGCCCGTGAAGGAGGTGACCATCGCGGTCGCCTCGCCCTGCACGTCGCCCTTGTCCGTCGAGACCACCGGGTAGTGGTCGCGGTAGCCCTCGTCGGGGTCGTGCGCCGCGGGTGCGCCGGCGATCGCCGCGCCCACCGGTACCGCGGTGGCGACCGCGAGGCTCGCCGCCATTCCGGCGGCGAGCCACAGTCGGGCTCTCCTGGTGTTCTTCATCGAATACCTCCGCTTCTGGCGGCTCGGAGCCCGCACGCGAACGCCGTCGCCGCTCCAGCGCCCCGGCGTCGTTGCCGGAGCGGTGGCGAGTGCCACTGGGCGAGACCCTACAGTTCTGTATCCGCCCGGTCGGCGAGGTAGCGCGCCGTCGGCGGAGAGGCGTACCCTTCCGCGAGCTACGTGCTCGGGGGCTCGTCGTCTTTCGGAGTGTCGGTGGGCTTCTTCTTCGCAGAGATTCCCATCGTGAAGAATGCGATCCCGAGCGCGATGAAGGGGAGGCCGAGCGCGGCGCTCTCCATGGTGATCATGAAGACGACACCCACTCCCGCGAAGACCGCGCCGAGCGCGGTGTAGGTGCTCTGTTCGTTGTTGCCAGTCTCGCGCTTCTCCTGCTCGTCTGAATCGCCCATGCATCCACGCTACGGAGCGGCGCGAGGGTGCGACTCCGCCGCACGGCGGAGATCGACGTTCCCTCCCGAGAACGACGAAGGCCCCGACGATGTTCGTCGGGGCCTTCGTCGTATCGGGGGACGGTCTACTTGAATACGTCCTTGATGTTCTCGCCCGCCTGCTTGGCGCTCGCCTTGGACTGGTCGTTGCGACCCTCCTGGGCGGTGTCGTGGTCGTTGGTCGCCTTGCCTACGGCTTCCTTCGCCTTACCGGCTACCTTCTCGGCGGCGTTCTGAATCTTGTCTCCAGCACTCATCGTGTACCCGCTTTCTGTGGTTGTGGTGTCTTCGACGGTACGCCGGTCCGCCCTGTGAAGGCCCCTCATTGCGGTGGCGGCGATCGCGCGCTACGCGGCAGGACTGTCCGTGCGTTCAGGGCGCTCCGTGCGTACGGCCGGGGAGGGTCTCGTCGATTCGGGCGAGGTGCACGCGGTCGACGGGGGAGCGCGCGTCGCCTCAGGCGTAGGCGGGCTGGCTGATCTGGGCCCACACGGTGTCGAGCGAGAGCCCGAGCACGGCGGCGATCGCCGCGATGGTCGGGAAGGCGGGTGTCGCCACCCGGCCCGTCTCGATCTTGCGGAGGGTCTCCGGCGAGACGCCCGCGTCGACCGCGACCTCGAGCATCGAGCGCTCGCCGCGCGCCTGGCGCAGCAGGGCTCCGAGCCGCTGCCCGCGCTCGAGATCGGCGGGGGTGAGCGGCAGTCTGACCATGGTCACGATCCTAGTACGGGATAGTTTGACCGGTATAGTTATCGGCTCAACGAGAAGGGCCCCCGAATGATCGAGATCTTGACCCCGGCAGAGATCGGCCGCGCACGGGTGACCGGCGCACTGGTCGCCGACATCCTCTACGCCCTGAAGAGGCGTGCCGCGGTCGGCACGAACCTCCTCGAGATCGATCGCTGGGCCAGGGACATGATCCTCGAGGCCGGAGCCACGTCGTGCTACGTCGACTACGCCCCGTCGTTCGGGCGCGGTGCCTTCGGGCACTACATCTGCACGGCCGTGAACGATGCCGTGCTCCACGGGCTGCCGCACGACTACGCGCTCGCCGACGGCGACCTGCTCACCCTCGACCTCGCCGTCGTGCTCGACGGGGTCGCGGCCGACTCGGCCATCAGCTTCATCGTGGGCGAGACGCAGCCCGCTGAGAGCATTGCGCTGATCGAGACCACCCGGCGCGCGCTGGCCGCGGGCATCGCGGCGGCCGTTCCCGGCGCCCGCATCGGCGACCTCTCGCACGCCATAGGGTCGGTGCTCGCCGACGCCGGCTACCCGGTGAACATGGAATTCGGCGGGCACGGTATCGGCTCGACGATGCACCAGGACCCGCACGTCGCGAACGACGGACGACCCGGTCGCGGCTACAAGCTCCGCCCCGGACTGATGCTCGCCCTCGAGCCCTGGATCATGGTCGACACCGCCGAGCTCGTCACCGACGCCGACGGATGGACTCTGCGCAGTGCGACGGGCGCGCGCACCGCCCACAGCGAGCACACCATCGCGATCACGAACGACGGGGCCGAGATCCTGACCCTGCCGACCTCCTAGGTCGAGCCCGGCTACCGCACGCGGCGCCAGCGCAACTGGGAGTGGAAGGTGCGCCCCTCCGAGTCCGTGCGCGGTGACGCCTCGATGCTCAGTGTGTCCCCGCTCAGTTCGAGCAGCCGCAGCTGGCTCTTCCCCTGCCAGTTCGGGAACAGAGCGATCTCGATCTCGTGGTGCACCTCGCCGGTCGTCTCGTCGAGCCTGAAGGTGCCCGCGTAGGCGACGAACCGCCGGGCCGAGCTGGCGTACTCCGCATCGGTGGCGTCCAGCGGGTCCGACGCCGCCACGGTCGGCCGGTCCGCGGACCCGAGCACCGCGCTGACCGTGCCACCGGCGGTGTAGCTGAGGTACCCGGTGGCCGACGCGCCGAACTCGGCAACCCGGGAGCCGTCCTCGAAGTGCTGCACCGCGCTGAGCAGCCGCCACGATCCGAGCAGGTCCTCCAGCACGATGCGCCGGTCGGTGCGTGCTGCCGCGTCGTTCGTCATGACCGTCTCCTCGACATGGACCGGGCGCCCCTGGGATGCGCCGTGTTCGGATGCCGCAGACCGTATTCGAGCTCCCAGACGGCCTCGTCGAAGTCCTGCGTGGTGTCCATCGGGAACCGGTGGTGGACGCCGAGTCGCGCACCGGCGACCGCGATGGTGTTCGCGAGCGTGTGCTCCCTGGTTGTCATTTCTGCGCCTTCTCTCTCGGGGTGGATGCCTTCGTGCGGAACGTGACGGCGACCAGCACGAGAACCGCCAGCATCGCGCAGGCGGAGACGACGAAGGAGGTCGCGAAGCCTCCGGCCACCGAGGCTCCGGCGGTGGTGCGCAGTGCGGCCACGGTGGCGAGCGACGCCACGCCGAGGGCCGCGCCGATCTGCTGGGCCGTTGTCAGCAGGCTGGCCGCCTCGCCCTGCACCGACGCCTCGACCTGGGCCGTGGCGGCGATGGAGAGCGCGGGCAGCAGGAGTCCGATGCCGAGCGCGGTGAGCAGCAGCCCCGGAAGGATGTCCACCGCGTAGCTGCCGGTCGTGGTGATGAACGCGAAGGCTCCCTGTCCGGCGACGAGCAGCGCGGTGCCGGCGAGGGCGGTGGCCTTCACGCCGAATCTCGCGATGATGCGCCGCGCGACGACCGAGGAGACCACAACGATGGTCACGGTGGCCGGGAGCAGGCCGAGGCCGGTGAGCAGCGGGTCGAAGCCGAGCACCGTCTGCAGATACAGCGACACGAAATAGACGTAGGCGGCGAGCACCGCGCCGGTGACGAGCATCGCGCCCAGGGCGCCGCGGCGCGAGCCGGAGGCGAGGAGCGAGCGCGGGATCAGCGGATCGGAGGATCTCCGCTGCGTCAGCACGAAGATGCAGGCGAGCAGCGCTGCGCCGAGCACGGGCCCGTAGGTGAGCGGGCTGGCGGCGCCGTGCTGCTCGAGGTTGCTGAGCCCGAATATCGCCGCGGCGATCGCGAGCGTGACCAGCAGCGACGGCCCCAGATGCAGCGACCCCCGCTCGCCGGACCGGCTGTGACGCGGTATCGCGAGCGGCACGGCGACCAGCAGCGCGAGCACGATCGGGATGTTGATGAGGAACACCGCGCGCCAGCCGACCGCCTCGACGAGCAGGCCGCCGAGCACGATGCCCGCTGTGCCTCCCGCCGCGGTCGCGCCCTGCCAGATGCCGAGCGCGTGAACACGGGACGGTCCGTCGGCGAACAGCAGGGTGAGCGACGACAGGGCGGCCGGTGCGACGAGGGCGGCCGCCGCGCCCTGCACGAACCGGGAGCCCACGAGCAGTTCCGGAGTCGGTGCGAATCCGCAGCCGATCGACGCGATGCCGAATACGCCCAGTCCGATGAGCAGCACGCGCCGCTGGCCGAACTGGTCGCCGGCGCGTCCCCCGAACAGCAGCAGGGCGCCGAAGGTGAGCGCGTAGCCGGTCACGATCCACTGCAGACCCGAGCCGGAGAAGCCGAGTCCGGAGCGGATCGTCGGGAGGGCCACGTTCACCACGCTGAAGTCGAGCTGCAGGACGAACTGGGCCGCGCAGAGAACGAGCAGCGCGCGTGTGGCGTGCGCCGGCGCATCCGCTGTCTTCTTCGCGGCAGGCGGTGTTACGGGCTGAGCGGTCACGAGCCGTACCCGGGCGCCCACATGGCGTCCTCGATCGCCTGCACCACGTCGTCGGGGGCGAGGGTCGCGAGACCCTCTGCGACCGCCTGGTCGTAGACGGCGTGGGCGACGATCGCGGAGATCTCGCGCAGGTTCGAGACGTCGGGCAGCAGCGACGACCCCGGCTCGGTCGCGTCCGCCCGCGAGGCGATGGCCTTGCCCGCCGCGGCCAGGATCCCGGGGGTGACGTGCGTGGCGCCGCTCACGATCACCCCGAGGCCGATTCCCGGGAACACCAGGAAGTTGTTCGCCTGGCCCACGTGATAGGTGGTGCCCTGGAACGGGATGGGGGCGATCGGGATCCCGGTGGCGACGAGGGCGGCGCCGTCCGTCCAGGCGATCACATCCTTCGGATCGGCCTCGATCTTCTCCGTCGGGTTCGAGATCGGCAGGATGATCGGACGCGGCGTCGACGCGGCCATCGCCCGGATGACGTCTTCGGTGAAGGCGCCGTGCACGGTCGAGGTGCCGAGCAGCACTGTCGGTTTCGTGGCGCGGATCGTCTCGACCAGCCCGACGGTCGCCGCGCCTCCGGAGACCGCGGACCGCGGCTTCGCGTAGAGGGTCTGGAAGTTGCGCAGGTCGTCCATGTCGTCGAACAGCAGCCCTTGCTTGTCGACGAGCCAGATCTGCGCGATCGCCGCCTCGCGGGTGGCGCCGTCCGCGATCATCGCGTCGCGCAACTGGTCGGCTATGCCGACGCCGGCGGTTCCCGAGCCGAACACCACGAGCACCTGCTCGCGCAGCGGGATCCCCGTGGCCTTCACGGCGGCGTACAGTGCCGCCATCACAACCGCGCCCGTGCCCTGCACGTCGTCGTTGAAGATGCGGTAGCCGTCGGAGTAGGTGGCGAGGATGTCGCGGGCATGCTCGGGGCCGAAGTCCTCGAAGTGCAGCAGAGCGTTCGGGAAGAGGCGTGCCGCGGTCTCGACGTAGCTCTTGATGAAGGAATCGTAGTCGGCTCCACGGCGGCGGGAGTGCCGGTTGCCGAGGTAGAACGGGTCGTTCAGCAGCGCGGGGTTGTCGGTTCCGACGTCGAGAGAGACGGCGATGGCGCGGTTCGGATGGATGCCAGCGCCAGCGGTGTAGATGGCCAGCTTGCCGATCGAGATCTGGATGCCGCCGACGCCCCAGTCGCCGATGCCGAGGATCTCCTCCGCGTCGCTGCAGACGATCAGGTCCACATCGTCCGGGCCGAGGCCGAGGGTGGCGAAGGCCTCCGCGATGTCGTCTGGGGCGTCGATCGAGAGGTAGACGCCGCGCTGGCCCCGGTACTCGTCGGAGTACTTCTCGATGGCCTCGCCGACGGTGGGGTCGTACACGACCGGGAGCAGCTCGGGCAGGTGGTCGATGAGCACCCTGTAGTAGAGCGTCTCGTTGCGGTCGTGGACCTGCTCGAGCAGGAGATTGCGCTGCAGGTCGGAGGGGAGCTCCCGCAGCTGGCGCCAGACGCGGTCGGCCTGCTGCTCGAGGGTCAGCACGCCGGAGGGGAGCCGCCCGGTGAGGCCGAGGCGCGCGCGCTCGGCGGGGGTGAAGCCCGAACCGCGGTTCACAATCGGATCGGTGAGGGCGCCCGGGATGGCCGGGGAGGTGGTGGCGCGCTTCTGGTCGACGGTCGTCATGTCCTGCTCCTTCGCTTCAGTGTGTCGGTGCACACGAAGATAGGAGCGCGCGGGGGCGAGCCGTTCCCCCTACTTGTTCAGAACCTGTTCGACAAACGTCGCGGCACGACGGGTTGCGCGCCGCCCCGTTAGCCCGTCGGCGTCATGTCGCCCGTCGCCGGGGCGCCGCCGGCCGGGCCGTAGCGCAGCAGCACCGCCCCCTTCTCCGACGTGACGGGTGGTTCGAGCAGTTCGAGGGTGGCGGGCGCACCGTCGGCGTCGAAGAGCCGTTTGCCGGCGCCGACCACGATCGGGTACACCCAGAGGTTGAGGCGGTCGAACAGCCCAGCGGCGACCAGGGTACGCGCGAAGTCGACGCTGCCGATGACGTGCACGTCGTTGTGCCTCGTGCGCAGCGCCGCGACCCCGGCCGCGATGTCGGTGCCGAGCGGGTGGGAGTCGCGCCAGCCGAGCGCCGGTGCGCCGCGTGTCGCGACGTACTTGGGGATCGCGTCGAACTTCCGCGCGATCTCGGAGTCGGCCCCGTCGAGCTGCCGGGGCCAGTACGCGGCGAAGATGTCGTAGGTGCGCCGTCCGAGCAGCAGCGCGTCCATGGACCTGATGCCCTCGAGAATCTGCGCGCCGTCGTCGCTGCCGATCAGCGGGGCCTGCCAGCCGCCGAAAGCGAAGCCGCCCTCGGTGTCCTCGTCCGGGCCGCCAGGCGCCTGCGCGACGCCGTCCAGGGTGGTGAAGAGGTCGATCTGAATTCTGCCGGTCACGGGGGCCTCCTTCTTCCGCACACCATACGCATCCGCTCGTCGCGGTCCAATCGCTTGACGTCGAGTTCCGGGCGGGAATCACATCGACGCTTGACAGTTAGAACTCTAACGGTTAGATTTCTAACTATGAACGAGTCAGCCACCCCTCCGACCCACCTCGATCTGTTCCGCAGGATCGGATGGGCACAGCGCCAGGCGGGCGAGAACTGGGTGCGCGAGCGCGACCTCAGCCAGTCGCAGGCCTTCGTGCTCGGCTATCTGGTGCAGAACCCCGGCACGATCCAACGCGACATCGCGCGGGTGAGCCGCACCAGCGCCGCGAGCGTCTCGAGCCTCCTGCAGGGACTCGAGCGTCGCGGCCTCATCGACCGCCGCACCGAGGGTGCGGACGAGCGCACCAAGCGCGTGTTCGCCACCGACGCCGGCGGCGAGTTGATCGCCGGGTTCGCCGAGGCGATGCACGCCGCCGACGACACCATCCTCGCGCCCCTCAGCGGGGACGAGAAGGCGACCCTGCTCGCCCTGCTCGCTAAGATCGCCGCGGAACTCCCGCAGCCGACCCGGTAACGACAAGAGCGGCGCCGCCGCAGCACATCCCACCGCCACCCGGCGTCCGCCGGCGTGCGCTCTTTCCCTCCCGCCGTGCCGGCGTTCGTCGGCGTGCCCGGAACCGCGACATACCGCCGCTAAACCGCCCGAGAGGGCACCCCCCCCTGCCCGGAAAGGAGCAGCTCATGAGCACCTCAATCACCCCGGAACCGAAGGTGGCCGCCGTCGGCAGCAACCGCTGGTTCCTCTCCTCCGCCCCGATCGTCAGCGCCCTCGTGCACCTCTGCGTGCCGATGGCCGCGGCGTTCATCGTGGGCGCCGTCTACAACCTCGTCAACGCGGGCTTCATCGGCTCCCTCCACGACACCGCGCTGCTCGCGGCCGTCACGCTCGGCTCGCCGATCCTCGGCCTCGTGATGGCTGTCGGGAACGTGTTCGGCGTGGGCGGCGGCGCGCTGATGTCACGACTGCTCGGCGCGGCCGAGCGCGAGCCGCACGAGGCCGCGCTGATCAAGCACGTCGCGTCGTTCGCCTTCTGGGGCGCGGTGATCACGGGTGCCGTCGTGGGCGGGGTCGGCCTGCTCCTGCTGCAGCCGATCGTGTCGCTCCTCGGCGCGGACGCCGCGGCCGCGCCGGCGACGGGTGCGTTCGTCGGCGTGATGCTCGCCTTCGTTCCCGCGCTCGCGGCGGCCGTCTGCCTCGAGCAGCTGGTGCGCGCGGAGGGCGCGGCGCGCCAGGTGATGATCGGGCTCATCGCCTCGACGATCGCGAATCTGATCTTCGACGTGGTCTTCATCCTCGTGCTGCACTGGGGTGTCGCCGGGGCGGCACTCGCGACCGGCCTCGCCAACCTCGGGGTGGTCGCCTACTTCGCCGTGTGGCTGGCGCGCCACAGTGAGCACGTGAGCCTGTCCCCGCGCTGGTTCACGCTCTCGCCGAGCGTGACGAAGCCGGTTCTCGGCGTCGGTGTCGGCACGCTGCTCCAGTCCGCATTCCTCATCGTCACCGCCCTGGTGCTCAACAACCTCGCTGCGGCCTACGGCGACGGACCGCTCGCCGCGATGGGAGTCGCGGTCCGCATCGCGCAAGTGCCGGAGTTCCTGATCATGGGCGTCACGCTCGGAGTGCTGCCGCTTCTCGCCTACGCCTTCGGGAAAGGGGACCGGGCCCGTCTCTCGTCGGCCCTGCGGGCATCCGCTGTCACGGTGGGCGGCATCGCCCTGATCTCCTCTGGGCTGGTGTTCCTGTTGCGCGACCAGGTGTTCTCGGCCTTCGTGGCGGATCCCGCTGTGCTCGCGATCGGGGTCGTGGTGCTCACGGCGCAGCTGGTGGCGATGATCGCGAACGGGTTCACCGGGCTCATCACGTCGGTGTTCCAGGCCACGGGGCGGGCTCTGGCCGCCACTGTGATGTCGTCGACGCAGGGCGTGCTGTTCATCCCGGTGGTGCTGCTCGCCAATCTCTGGTTCGGACTGGCCGGTGTCATCTGGGCGCTCACCGTCACCGAGGTCGCCGTGCTCGTCGTCGGTCTCGTGCTGTGGGTCGCCTCGCGCCGGGCCATCGACCGCGGGCTGGCCGAGGGCAGCGCGGAGCGTGCGGAGCTGGCGCTCGAGAGCGCCGACGCGTGAGTCGAGACGAATGTGACACCATTCGGGGTTGACATGACACCATAGTGGTGTCACTCTGGTGGCATGGAACTGAGCCCCTACGTGACCGACCTGCAGCGTCAGCTGGTGGATGCCGCCGAACACGGCACCGACGAGACGCGCGCCGTCGCCGAGCGCCTGGCGGCGGGGCTGGACGCGGCGACGCGGATCGTGCTGCTCGACGTGCTCTCGGCGGCGGTCGGGGAGATCACCCGCGACCTCGCGCCCGGCTCGGTCGAGATGCGGCTGCGCGGCCGCGACGTCGACTTCGTCGTCAACGCGCTGACGCCCGAGGCCGACGCCGACGCCGACGACCGGCCCGCCGTGACTGTCGACCTCGACGACGCGAGCACCTCGCGCACGACCCTCCGCCTGCCCGACGCGCTCAAGGCCCGGGTGGACGAGGCGGCCTCGGCCGACGGGCTGTCGGTCAACACCTGGCTGGTGCGGGCGGTCGCGGCCGCGCTCCAGCCGAAACAGCGCCGGGCCGCTCAGCGCACGCTGCGCACCGGCGACAACTTCGCGGGCTGGGCACGCTAGACCGGCCGGCAGCTCGCTCCCGCAGTCGCACGATCCCGCGCGACCGATCCACCACGCCCGATGAAAGGAAGGCGCCAGCATGCCCTCATACACAACCCCGGCCCCGATCGACCTCGCGATCAACCTGCCGGTGGGAGCCATCGTCGTCGTCGCCGGCGAGCGCGGCGACACCATCGTCACCGTCTCGCCGACGAATCCGGACAGGACCGTCGACCGCCGGGGCGTCGACGAGACGAAGGTCGAGTTCGACGGACAGCGCCTCACCGTGCGCGGCCCGCGCCCCCGCCTCTCCTGGATCGGTCCCACCGAGTCGGTCGACGTGCGGGTCGAGCTGCCCAGCGGCTCGCGACTCACCGCGGAGACCTCGGCGGGCTACGTGCGCGCCACCGGCCGACTCGGCGCCACCCGCGTCAAGTGCTCTCTCGGCGCCGTCGAGCTCGACGCGACCGGCGATCTCTGGATACGCGCCGGGCACGGCAACGTCGTGGTCGAGGCCGCCGACGGTCAGGTGGAGGTCACGGCCGACCACGGTCGTATCCGTCTCGGCACGGTGACCGGGGACTCGACCCTCAAGGCCTCCCACGGCTCGATCACGATCGGCGAGAGCGGCGGCGCCCTCGACGCGAAGCTCTCCTATGGCGACCTCGAGGTCGGTCGGGCGCTCGCCTCCGTCGCCGCGAAGACCGCCTACGGCAGCATCGCGGTGCGCGAGGTGTCGAGCGGCTCGGTGCAGGTGGAGAGCGGATTCGGCCAGGTGGACGTCGGAGTGCGCCCCGGCGTGCCGGCCTGGCTCGACCTCGCGTCGAAGGAGGGCCGGGTGCGCAACGACCTCGACGGCGACAGCGCCCCCGGCGAGGCCGAGGGCTCGGTGGCAGTGCGTGCGCGCACCACCTTCGGCGATATCAGCATCCGACGCGGCTGACCGGTCGCGCGGCATCAGGGAAAGGAGAGTCCCATGACTCGAGAAGAGGATCGCCGCCCGGCGATCCGTCTGGAGAACGTAGAGAAGTCCTACGGAAAACTGCATGTCCTGCGCGGCGTCACCTTCGAAGTGGCACCGGGCAGCGTCTTCGCGCTCCTCGGCTCGAACGGGGCGGGCAAGACCACCATTGTGCGGATCCTGTCGACCCTGTTGACAGCGGATGCCGGCATCGCGGCGGTGAACGGAAGCGACGTCGCGACCGAGCCGCGGCGCGTGCGGGAGGCCATCAGCCTGACCGGGCAGTTCGCGGCGGTCGACGAGATCCTCACCGGACGCGAGAACCTCGTGCTGGTCGCGAAGCTGCGCCACCTGTCGTCGCCCGGCCGGATCGCCGACGACCTGCTCGCCCGGTTCGACCTCGCCGACGCGGCCTCGCGCCGGGTGTCGACCTACTCGGGCGGCATGCGCCGCCGCCTCGACATCGCGATGAGCCTCATCGGCACGCCCGCCGTCGTATTCCTCGACGAGCCGACGACGGGACTCGACCCGGAGGCGCGCATCGAGGTGTGGCGGATCATCCGGAAGCTCGCCGAGGCGGGCACCACCGTGCTGCTCACCACGCAGTACCTCGACGAGGCGGAGCAGCTCGCCGACCGCATCGCCATCCTCCACGAGGGCCGCATCATCGCCAACGGCACCCTCACCGAACTGAAGCGACTCCTCCCGCCGGCGACGGTGGAGTACGTGGAGAAGCAGCCGACCCTCGAGGACATCTTCCTCGCACTGGTCGGAACCGACACCAGCAGGGACAGGTCATGACTACTCACTTCTTCGCAGACACCACGGTTCTGCTCGGCCGCTCGCTGCGGCACATCACCCGGAGCGCCGACACGATCATCACGACGGCGATCACCCCGGTCGCCATCATGCTGATGTTCGTCTTCGTGCTCGGCGGCGCGATCGACACGGGCACCGACAGCTACGTCACCTACCTGCTGCCGGGCATCATGCTGATCGCGATCGCCTCGGGCATCGCGTACACCGCCGCCCGGCTCTTCGGCGACATGACCACCGGCATCTTCGAGCGCTTCCACTCGATGCCGATCGCGCGGTCGTCGGTGCTCTGGGCGCACGTGGTCACCTCGCTCGTCGCCAACGCGATCTCGGTGGTGATCATCGTGCTGGTCGCCCTGCTGCTGGGTTTCCGCACGTCGGCGGGCATCGGGGCGTGGCTCGCTGTGGCCGGGATCCTCGCGCTGTTCACTCTCGCCCTCACCTGGCTCGCGGTGATCGCCGGGCTGTCGGCGAAGACCATCGACGGCGCCAGTGCCTTCTCCTATCCGCTGATCTTCCTGCCGTTCATCAGCTCGGCGTTCGTGCCCACCGACACCATGCCGGGCCCGGTGCGCGCCTTCGCAGAGAACCAGCCGGTCACGTCGATCGTCAACACGATTCAGGACCTGTTCGCGCAGCGCCCGGTCGACAGCGACATCTGGATCGCCCTCGGCTGGTGCCTCGGGATTCTCGTGGTCGCCTACACGGTCGCGATGGTCGTCTACCGGCGCAGGATCGCCTGACGTCAGGCCCGGTCGCCGCCCGCCTGCTCCTGGAACCAGGCGGCGGCGACGCGCGCGACCTCGGGGGAGACGTTCCACTCGAGGGTGTGCGGCGCGGCCGTTGTGCTGTGCAGTGCGAAGACCCCCGCGTTCGCGCTCCGCACGCTCTCGGCGTAGGGCGTCACGGTGTCGCCGGGGGAGTGGATCGCGATGCTCCCCGCCGGGAAGTCGCCGCCGCCCGCGGGCCCGCGTGGGCGGGCCGACGTCGGCAGCCCGAGCACCCGCGGCACCGTGCGCGCGCTGAGGCTGCGCAGCGCGAGAAGCACCCACCAGCCGGGCACGCGGGAGTGCCGGGCGCTGTGCGCGACCGTCGCCGACCAGTGCAGCACCGGGCTCACGAGAAGCACACCGCGCATCCGCTCGCCGAAGGGTCCGGCGACCAGGTGCCGGGCGATCTCGGCGCCCATCGACCAGCCGACGAGAACGAGCGCCGTGCCGGCCGGCTGTCGCTCGATCCAGTGCTCCACGGCGGCGCTCTCACCGACGCCGAGCGTGCTGCGGCGCACGCGCAGGTCGGGCACCGCGGCGCGCATGCCGGCCGCCAGCGCCGCGTCGACGCTGCGCAGCACGCTGGCCGGGGTCGCGCCGAGTCCGTGCAGGTGGATGCTGACGGTGTCGGTGCGCCGTACCCGCGGATCGATCTCCCACCAGCCGGTACCGTCGACGACGCGTTCGACGACGGAGCCCGCGTTCACCAGATCGGCGGGCGAGTCGTGCAGCGCCCCGGTCCATCGCGCGGGTTCGTCGGGCAGGGGAGCCCGGTGCCCGTGCGGGGCCCACGCGCGGGCGATCACGCCGTCGCGCTCCCACAGCGGCTCGCCGATCACGCCGAGCAGGGCGCCGTCCGCAGCGAGCAGCCCGAAGCGCCCGGGGATGCGGGAGCGGTCGTTCGCGCGGAAGCGGATGCCGTCGCGGCCGAGCGACAGCACGTGCACGTTCGTGCGCGAGGTGGCGGTGACGAGCGCCGACGCCGTGGCCACCAGTGCCAGTGCCGTGCCGGCGAGAGCGGCGGCGGTTGCCAGCAGCCACGCGGCCCTGCTCATCGTCTGACGAAGAACTGGTCCGCGACGTCGAGGGCCTGCTGCTCGTGCGGCTGCAGGCCGGCGACCAGCTCGGGCGAGCGCAGCAGCGCGTCCTGGGTCTCGATGAAGGTGCGCCGGAGCCGCTCGACGTCGCTCGCCCTCGCCGGCGTCTCCGCCGCGTACTGGGCGGCGGCGGCGCGCTGCCACAGCGGCTGGAGCCGGGAGCGCAGTTCGCGGGCCGTGCGGTTGCGGCGGGCCTCGGACAACTGGCGGCCGATGGGCGGGAAGGCGAGGCCGGCGGCCATGAGCACGATGCCGCCCGAGTACAGGATGCCGTAGAGCCACCCCAGGCGGCGGCCGAGGTCGAGCTCCGGCGCGAAGACGTGGGTGTAGTCGAAGACCAGGATGAGAATGCTGAGCAGAACGCCGAGGGCGGCGCCGATGCCGAGCGTGAAGAATCCGATGCGATTGGCGAGGGCGGGCATGCGCCGGAACGATCGGAGGCAGTTGACGCTCGTCAGAACCATCACGGACCCGATGAAGAGGTACTCGACCGCCGAGTAGCCGCTGGCCGCGGGCTGCGCGCCGTGCTCCTGCATGAAGTTGCCGGTGGTGGGACCGCGCTCGATGAGCGAGAACAGCACGGTCATCGCGATCACGGTGGTGATCAGTGCCAGACCGTAGGGGCGGGTCATCGCGGCGGCGCGAGTCGGGGAGACGCCGACCAGGATCGCGCGCGCCAGGAAGTACACCCCGAAGACAAGGAGGGCGTCGCTGAGCAGCAGCACCAGGTTCGAACCACCCGCGAGGCCGTCCACCACGAAGTACACCGAGTCGAGGTTGAGGGTCATCGACAGGGCGATCGCCGAGGCGGCCAGCAGGATGCTCTGGTCGCGCCTGCTGCGCAGCCGGGTGAGCAGCACGATGCAGAGCGCCCACATCGCGATGGCGACGATGGTCGCGGTCACTCGAAGGCCTCGCCAAACCCGGAGACGGAGCGGGGGCGTCCCTCGATGATCTGCGCGAGCGTGTAGGCCAGGTGCTCGGCGTCCTCCTCGATCTCGAGCCGGAACGACGACCGGGTGAGCAGGCGTCCGACCGGGAGGTCGGGGAACAGTTCGGCCATCTGGGAGTCGGCGAGGTCGAGCTCGTCGTGGCGCAGCAGCATGTGCGCCAGCTCGTGCAGCACGATCTGCGTGCGGTAGGTCTCGTAGCGGGTCTTCGCGTGGAAGATCTGGTCGACGTCGCCGCCGGAGAGCCAGAGCCCGCAGATCTCGGTGCCGTTGAGGTGCTCGGAGTCGCGCACGACGATTCGGCGGCCTCGATGGCGCGCGGTCGCATCGGTCACGTCCTGCAGGGAGGCTCCGCTGTGCACGTCGAGCAGTCGCTCGACCTGCCCGACGGATGCGTGCGGAATGAACTGTTCCGACATCTGCGCCCCCTATGGCCTCTTTGTGGCGCTGTCCTCGTCGAGAATCCGGCCGATCGCCGCTACCGCCTCGGGGGACATGTCCCCGAGGGTCCGGGTTGCGAACTGTTTCACTTTAGCGGCTCGGAGCTTCTTCACGGCCTCGAGTTGGGCCGTGATGCGCTCGGGCACCTCGGTGCTGCCGGGGACGAGGTATTCGCGGTCGACACCGAAGAGCTCGGCGATCGCCCGCAGCAGGGCGGTGTTCGACGGCAGGCGGCCTGTTCCCATGAGCATGAAGTGCCAGCTGGTGCGCGACAGCTTGTGCCCGCGCGACTCCAGCACCGCCCGGATGTCGGCGTAGGTGTACTCCTTGCCCTGCTCGGTGGCGATGGTGTCCATGAGCAGGTTCAGCTTCTGGGCGAGTTCGCGCAGCGCGATGGCCCGGGCTTCGCCGCGAGGCTGTCGCCGTTGTTCCATTGCGCTGTACTCCAGGGTCGGGTGGTCTCGTGCTGCTAAGAACGCGAGTAATTATTCGTAACAGGTGAGTTCATCATCCGCTTTTTTTATGCCGAAAGGCACCTCATACGGGGGTCAATTCTTCCATACTCGTTGATCGCTCATTTCACGCCGCACCGTGGCCGCCCCGCCCGGGGGCGCGGCGGCCGGTGCGGAGCGGCTCAGTCGTCGGAGACGGAGATGTTCACCACGATGTTGCCGCGCGTTGCGTTCGAGTACGGGCAGATCGTGTGGGCTGCGTCGGCGAGCGCCTGGGCCTGCTCGTGGTCGAGCTCGGGCAGTACGACCTCGAGGTCGACGCCGAGCACGAAGCCGCCCTCGTCGTTCGGGTAGATGTGCACCTGGCTGCCGACGGAGGATCCGGTGATCGCGATCTTCTGCATGCGGGCCACGCTCTGCAGTGCGGAGTGGAAGCAGGTCGCGTAGCCGGCGGCGAAGAGCTCCTCGGGGTTGGCTCCGGCACCGGAGCCGCCCATCTCCTTCGGGATGGCCATGTCGAGGTCGACGTGGCCGGAGGTGGTGGAGACGTGGCCGTTGCGGCCCGCGCCGGTGGCGAGTGCCTCTGCGGTGTAGATGGCGTCCATGGTGGTTCCTTTCTCGGGTGGTGCTCTGTCTCATCGCGACGCGGGAAGGCGCGCGGGAGTCGTGGTGGCCGGGGGTCAGTCGTTCTGCGTCGCGGCCAGCGCCTCGATGGTGCCGCGCACCAGCGAGTAGGCGCCCTCGAGGGTCGCCTCCTCGCCGTTCTCGATGCGGGACGACCAGTGCTCGCACGCGGCGCGCAGCCCCATGCCGGTCATCTCGGCCGCGAGGCGTGCCTCCAGCAGCGAGACCCGCGGGCCGAGGGTGTCGACCATCCGCTTCGCGAGCGCGAAGGCCTGCTCGTGGTCGAGCATCGCCGAGACGGCGCGCAGCGAGGGCTCGGCCTTCATGAGGGAGCGGATGCGGCGCAGCCGGTGCGCGGCATCGCGTTGCGGCCCGTCGAGCTCGCGCAGCACTCCCGCGCAGACCTCCTCGAGCTGCTCGAGCAGCGGACGCTCGCCCGGGCTGGAGGCGAGCCAGGCCCGTGTCGGCTCGTCGAACCAGCGCTGGAAGTCGAGCACCGCCTCCTCCTTCGAGGAGAAGTAGCGGAAGAAGGTGCGCTCCGAGATGCCGGCGCCCCGGGCGATGTCGCCCACTGTGGTGGCCGCGACGCCCCGGCTCTCGAACAGCTCGAGGGCGGCGTCGCCGATCTCGACCTCGGTCGCGCGGCGGCGGCGCTCGCGGAGCCCGGGTGCCGGGCGGCCGCTCTCGTTCGACGTCATGCCTCCACTCTAGACAGAATCCGCCAAGTTGTCAGATCCTGACAGTTTGACCGAGTGAGACGGTGGCAGGCGATCAGAGGGTGAGGGTGCGGTCGGCGATCTGCTGGGAGACATCGCGAAGCGTCGCGTTGGTGTGGCGCGCGTGTCCCCGGATCAGGCTGAAGGCCTCGGCCATCGACACGGCGCGGGTCTGGGCGATGACGCCCTTGGCCTGCTCGATGATGACCCGGCTCTCCAGCGCGCGCTGCAGTTGCTCGGTGAGTCGGAGCCGCTCCGAGGCGACACGCGTCTGGAGGATCGCGATCGTCGCCGCGTCGGCGAGCGACTGCGCCACGGCCGCGTCCGACTCGCTGGGAACGTAGGCGTACTCGGAGAAGAGGGAGAGCACGCCGATCGTCTCCCCGCGCAGGCGCATCGGAATGGCGTGCGAGGCCTCGAAGCGGGCGGCGCGCAGGATGCTCGCGAACTCGCCCCATTCCGGCTTCGCGGCGTCGACGGTGTCGACGCCCGAGGGGGTCCCGCTGCGGTAGGCGTCGAGACATGGGCTCGCGTCCACTTCGAGAATCAGGTCCTCCACGGCTCGAGCGTGCGAACTGGTCGCCGACGCGACCCGCAGGTCCCCGTCGCCCGAGGCGAGGAAGAGCGCGGCCTGATCGACGGGGAGCAGAGCGACGGTCTCGTCGACGAGCGTCTGCAGCAGGTCGCTGAGGTCGAAGTCTGCCACGAGGGTGTCGGCGATGGTGACGAAGAGCTCGCCCAGGCGCACTTCGCGTTTGCTCGAGTTCGAGATCGCAGTCATAGACCAAGTCTGCTCCGACGCGGATATCCCGCAACCCGTAGCGGGGCGCCCCCGCGGGTGTCAGTCGGCGGAGCGCGTGTGCTCGTCGTGCTCCTCGCCCGGGTCGAGGCTCGTGTTGCCGTCGGCGCTCTCGCCGACCTCGCGGATGGACCGCAGGCTGTCTTCGAGTTCGATCTCGGCGGGGGTCTTGTCAGCTGTGCTCATGCGGCAACCGTACGCGCGGCCGCCGCGATCCTCAACGCACTCGCGCCGATTCGCCTCGGGGCCCGGCTGACAACCCCCAGCCCGCATTCCACACGGGAACCTAGGGTCGTGGCGTGAAGCACCTCACCTTCGCCGACAAGAACCTGCTCACCGGAGACGCCGTCGCCGACCTGATCATCGAGTACGCCGTGCTGCTGGCCAGACGAGGCGACGCCGACTCGATCACCATCAACGCCTACGGGGGCGACGGGAGCCTGTGAGTCACGGGCGCGCTATCCCCAGCCGCCGACGTAGGCCTCGACGTCGACCTCGGAGACGAGCTCTGTCACTCCCGACGCCGCCAGCTCGAGGGACGGCAGCAGCGGCCCGCCTCCCCACCGGGACTGACGCGCGGCCGCCCGCCGCGAGACGAGCCGCAGGAGCGGCGAGCCGCCCGGCGAGAGCAGCGCCACCTCGAGATAGCCGCCGCTCTCGATCGCCGCGACCGCGTCCGCCAGAGCGCCGGCCGCCACACGCACCGGGCGTTCGACGACCACCTCGATACGCACCCTGTCGTACCGGGCGCCGGTCCGCCATCCGCCCTCCACCGTCTCGGCCGACGGCAGCTCGGCGAGCACGGAGTCCCGACTCACGAAGGCCTGGCCGTCGGTAGCGGATGCCGGTGGTCCGGTCACGACGACGTCGGCCTTGTCTGCGGGCAGGGCGTGCGCTCGCGAGCCGACGACCGGGATGAGGTGCGCGAGCGCGAGCACCTCGGCGTTCTTCGCCTCGAGGGCGGCCGGCTCCCGCGCGGCGCGGTCGGGGCCGTCGTGCCAGGCGACGGCCCCGGGCACGTGGGCGAGCACGGCGCCGCGCACCCATGCGCGGTAGGCCCATTCCCAGTCCTCGCCGCCGTAGCGGGTGAAGGACTCGTCGAAGCCGCCGAGCTCGTCGAAGAAGCGACGGGAGCAGGCCATCACCGCGCCGATCAGGTACCGGTAGCTGCGGAGGTCGGCCCGCAGGAGGTCGCCCGTCTGCCGGTAGGCGTCGCGCAGCCAGCGGGGCTCCTCGAGCTCCGCGGCGCGTCCCGCGGCGGCGATGTCGGCGTCGGCCGGGGCGGATGCGAGGTCGGCGTGGCGGCGACGGCCGACGGCGACCGCGTCCCAGGTGAGAGCGGGCAGCCGCACCAGGTTCGTCAGGTAGTCCGGCTCCGGGGCCGTGTCGGCGTCGAGGAAGACGAGAATCCGGTTGCGCGCTGCCGCGGCGCCCAGATTGCGGGCGGCGGCGGCGCGGAAGCCTCGATCCGGCTGCACGAGCAGGCGCACGTGGGCGGGAACGGCGGGCGGCTCGGCCGAGCCGTCGTCGACGACGATGACCTCCATCCGCTCCGCGGGGAAGAGCTGGCGGTCGAGGGCGAGCAGCGTGCGGGCCAGCTCGCCCGGCTGCTCGTAGTGCACCACGACCACCGAGACAGTGGGGGCAGCCCCGGGCTCGAGGCCGTCGAGGAGATCCCAGCGGTTGTCGGGCAGCGCCCAACCGTCGTCGCGGCGCATCCGCTCGACATCGGCGGAGGTCACAGTGTCGCCCACCAGCGGCGGTAGGCCAGTGCGGCGTCGGCGATCGTCGGCGTCAGCACCGTCGCGGGGTGCAGCCAGGTGGACTCGGGCTCGCGCCAGGCCCGTCGGATGTGGTCCGCCAACTCCGGTGGCCGGTAGAGCACGATCGTTCCGGGACGCAGCGCGGCCATCTCGCGGGAGTAGCGGGAGTCGACGACGAGGGCCCGGCGTCCCGACTCGACCCAGTCGAGGATCGAGCGGGACGCGGAGACGTGCTGGTGCGCGGCGACCGGAACCCCGTGGGAGTACTGCTCGCGGCTGTAGGCGTCGTCGTCGAGGTAGCCGGTGACGCGGAAGTCGACCCCTTCGCCGCGGGCGACGCGGGTCAGCTCGTCGACGTCGCGTTCGTGGCCGGCCGACGGCGATCCGATGGCCACGACCGTCGGGCGCTCGCCGCCCTGCCCGCGGCCTGCCTCGGCGGCCGCGCGGATCGCCTCGAGGTGGCCCTTGCCCGGGTAGATGTAGCCGCCGATCATCACCGTGTTGCGGCGACTGCCGGGCTCGGTGCGCGGCCGGGGCGCCGGATGGGCGGTGCGGGTGCCGATCGCGATCACCGCGGAGTCGTCGACGCGGGTGCCGAGGTGCTCGTGCACGAGCTCCGCCTCGTGCCGGCTGTTGACCGCCACCCCGTGGGCGGCGCCGACGAAGCGGCGGTAGGCGGCGACCCGGCGCGAGAACCCGGTGCCGTCGGACTCCTGCGGCACGTCATGCAGGGTGATGCTGAGACGCGTGCCCGAGGCGAGCTGCTCGATGCGCTCGGCGGCCTCTTCCGGGGTCGCCCCGAAGAGCCGGTCGGTGACGTGCAGGTGGGTGCGGCCAACGTCCGTCGCCGCGCTGTCGGTGCTGTGGCCGAGTGAGGCGGTGACGGCGTCGGCGAGGTCCGTCGCGTACCCGACCACGCCGTGCCGGGGCGGGCCGACGACCGGGAGGCGGGGCGGGTGCAGGGTCGGCATTCGGGCAATGCTGACGATCCGCGATCGGAAAGTCAAGGCACGTCGTCCGGTTCTTCCGACACGGAACTTCGACGTATGTTGAGCGGAGACGCGGGCACCTTCCGCCCGCCCCGGGAAGAGGTGAGACGTGTCGCAGCTCGCCTCCTCCAACGTGGTCGGACCCGGGCTGCCCGACTCCCTCGTCTCGCCGCCCTCGGTCGTGCGGCTCGTATCGGTGCCGGCCGCGCACCCCTACGTGCGGAGCGTGACCGCCTCGCCGCAGGTGGTCGTGCTCGACGACCCCCGGCCGCCCGGGGCGCCGGAGGGCCAGTGGTGGCCGCCCGTGGCGCTCGATCCGCAGTGGATCCGTGCCCACGCGGGCCAGGCCGACCTCCTCCACATCCACTTCGGCACCGAGTCGTTCACCCCCGAAAGGCTGGGCGCCACGCTCGACGCCGCGCGCGCGGCCGGCTGGCCCGTGGTCTTCACCGTGCACGACCTCGTGCACCCGCAGCTCCGCGAGCAGGACGTCTACCGGCGGCAGCTCGACGTGCTCGTTCCGCGCGCCGACGCCCTGCTCACCCTCACCGCCGGGGCGGCGCAGGAGATCGAGCGTCGCTGGGGCAGGAACGCGCTCGTCGTGCCGCATCCGTCGCTGCTCGCGTCGCCACCGCCCCGCCGCTCGGTGCTCTCCTGGCCCGCGCGGTCCCGACCGCTCCGGATCGGGATGCACCTCAAGGACCTCCGCTCCAACGTCGCGGCCGAGGCGATGGTCTCCGCGCTCGCGGCCGCCCTCGACCGCCTGGCCGACGACGGGATCGAGGCCACAGCCGAGGTGCGGATGCACCACGGTGTGCGCGACCCCGACGCGCGCGACCGGGTACGGGAGCGGTGCGCCTCGTCGAGTCGCGTCGGCCTTCTCGAGCACGACCGCCTCGACGACGCCGAGCTGGCGGCGTCGCTCGCCACCCTCGACGCCTGCGTGCTGCCGTACGGCTACGGCACGCACTCCGGCTGGCTCGAGCTCTGCTGGGACCTGGGTGTCGCGCTCGCCGTTCCCGACGTGGGGTACTACGCCGAGCAGCACGTCGACGACTCGGTCGCGGCGTTCGCGCCGGATCCCGCGGGGGCCTCTCTGGCATCCGCTCTGCGAACGGTGCTCGAGTCGCCGGGCGCGACGCGCGCGGGCAGCGCGGAACGCGACAGGGAGGTGGGCCGCCGCCGGGTGCGCCGCGCCGAGGACGACCTCGCCGTTGCGACGGCCCACACGGCGCTCTACGGCCGGCTGCTCGCCGAGCGGCCCGCATAGGCTCCGCCGGCTACCGGGGCAGCAGTTCGTCGACGGCCGCGGCCAGGTCGGCGGCCACCGGCTCGGGCGCGAAGTCGAGCACGCGCGCGGAGGCGGTGCGGACGAGTCCCGCGGCGAGACCGGGATCGTCCAGCAGCCGGCCGATCGCCTCCGCCAGGGCCTCGGGATCCGCGGGCGCGACCATGAGGCTGTCCTCGCCGTCGACGCAGAAGTCGTCGAAGCCGCTTCCGGTCGTGCAGACGAGTGGTGTTCCGGCCGCCTTGATCTCGAGGGCGACGTTGCCGAACCCCTCCCAGGGCGAGGGGCAGACGGCCACGGTTGCGGCCGCGATCCCGCGGTAGAGCGAGGCGTCGGCGACGTGGCCGAGCCAGACCACGCGCTGCCGGACCGGCTCGGACAGCAGCGCGAGCAGTTCGGAACGGGTCGGCTCGAACCTGCTGTCGCCGCTCGCGCCCGCGAGGACGAGCCGGGCTCCCGTGCGGCGCTCGGCGACCCGCGCGAAGGCGCGCACCGCATCCGCTACCCCCTTCCTCCGCTCCAGTCGTCCGAGGAAGAGCACCACGGGGTCGTCGCCCTCCGGCCAGCCGGTCGGCAGCGTGCTGCCGTGCGCGGCGGCGGTCACCGCCTCCACCGTGATGCAGTTGCGCACGACCCGTGCCGGAGGGAGGCCGGGGTACTGGCGGGCCGCCCAGCGCAGCATGGCCCGCGAGATCGGGATCACCCCGGCCGAGCGACGGATCTGCCGGTCCTCGAGGAGGTTCTGCACGGCGACGGCCGCCCGGGTCGCGGCGGGCAGTGCCGAGGGCGAGAGCGAGGAGATCTCGTTCGCCAGGCGCATGCTCGTCGCCAGGTTCGTCACGAGCGGCGCGCGGCGCGGCAGGAACGCCCCGAGACCTCCCCACTCGGCGAGCAGGATGCGGTCGTAGGCCGACCGTGCGGCCAGACCTCGAACGATCAGCGCACGCAGCGGGAGCGCGAGCACCCGGGGCAGCCGGGGCAGACGCACGTGGCGCAGCAGCCGCACCCCGCGCAGCTCGACACCCGCCGTGAGGGGCGCGTCGGAGAACACCACGAGGTCGACCGCCCGGCCGGAGGCCACGAGCGCGGGGAGGAGCGCCGCATAGTGGCTCCCGATGCCGCCCGTGTACGCGGTGAGGCCCGCGTACTCGGTGACGGCGACCAGCCAGCGTTCGGGCGTGCCGCCGTGGTCGGTGTCTCTGGTCATCCGGTCACGGTACGGGGGCTCGCCGCAGCCGACAACGCGGCGTGCGGGGCTTGCATCGCGCCCCCAGACGTGACGAGGCCGACCGGAGGTTTCCGGTCGGCCTCGTCACGCGGTGCGGATTAGCTCTTGATCGACGCCTGCGTGCTCACCTCGCCGGTGCTGACCTCGATCTTGCGCGGCTTCGCGCGCTCGCTCACCGGGATCAGCAGCGACAGCACGCCGTTGTCGTAGTGCGCGCTGATCTTCTCGGAGTCGATGCCCTCGCCCACGCTGAACTGCCGCAGGTAGGAGCCGTGCGGCCGCTCCTGGGCGAGCCACTTCACGTTGCTGCGGGCGCCCGCGGTGCGTTCCGCGCGGATCGTGAGCAGCTGACCGTCGACATCGATATCGACCGATCCCGGGTCGATGCCCGGCATGTCGGCGTTGAGCACGTACTGGTCGCCGTCGCGGTAGAGGTCGACCGGCATGAACTTCGGCCCCTGTGCGGTGCCGAGGAGGGTGCCGGCGAGACGGTCCAGCTCGCTGAAAGGATCAAAAGACATGGCCATGATGAGGAGTCCCCTTTCGGATGTTTCGGTGTGATCGCCGCCTCACCGAGGCGACGGCACCATATTAAGCAAGCGGATGGCGCGCTGGCTCAAAAAATCTCCAAAAATTGCTTGAGAATTCCTGAGAGATTCAGTCGCCCTCGGTGCGGAACTTCACCAGCTTGTGTGTGCCGTCGCAGAAGGGCTTGATCGAGGAGACGCCGCACCGGCAGAGCGCGACGGTCTTGCGACCGGCCGGTAGCGGCTCGCCGTCGGGGGCGAGGATCTGGAAGTCCCCGCGCACGATGAGCGGGCCGTCGGGGTAGGGGGTGATGGTCGCGGCGTCGTCTGCCCGCTCCGGAGTCGTCACTGGTCGACGCGCAGCGAGGAGCGGCCGGCCGTCCACGACTCGAGCATGTGGTTGCCGGCCCAGCCGTCCACCTCGAGGCAGGCGGCCGCCCCGAAGAGGATGTCGCCGAGCAGTTCCGGTTGGTCCTCGGCCAGGGCGCCCGCGAGGTCGTGCGCCGCTATCTGCTCGTGCACCGCGTCGGCGGCCACGTGCTCGTCGAAGTAGGCGGTGACCTCGGTGCCGTGGCCGAGACGGCGGAAGCCCCTCGCGTACAGGCCGTTCGGAATGGACGAGGTCATCTCGAAGGCAGCGAGGTGGCCGACGATGGCTCCGCGGAGGCGCCGGTTGAGCCCGAACATCGACATCACGTTGAGCGACGCCAGCGTGATGGCCGGCACGTCGGGCAGGTAGTGGCCGTAGCGGGCGTCGAGGCCGTAGGAGCGCATGGTGGTCGCGAAGATCTCGGAGTGCATGCGCGCGACCCGGCCTCCGCCGTACTCGTCGGTCTGGATCTCCACCAGAGCGGCCTTCACCCGGCCGGTCAGGCGCGGGATCGCCCAGGAGTGCGGGTCGGCCTCGCGCAGCGTGTAGATCGAGCGCTGGATGAGGAACTCGCCCAGCTGTTCCGCGGTCGCCTTCGACGCCACGTAGCGCGACAGGCTCGGTCCGCCCTCGGCCGAGGTGAGCGCGGAGAGCGTCTGCGCCACCGCGTCGCGTGTGGGCTGCGGCAGCTCGGGCACGGCGATCGTCGAGCGCAGCTCGGCCTCGAAGGCGCGCTCGAGGGCGGTGCGGGCGGCGACGAGCGACGGCTGCCACTCCCAGTCGGCCGACACCGAGGCGAACGATCCGTAGTGGAGCCCGTAGAGGATGAACAGGCTCAGCTGGATGTCCTCGTCGCGGGTGATCGACGCGGCGGCGTCGAGGGCCGACTCGATCGCGAGGGCGAGACCGGTGGTCGGGTCGGTGCCGTCGGGCGTGGACGACAGCAGCGTCATCAGCTCGGCGCTGAGCGGACCGCGCGGGGTCATGGGGAAGACGGCGTTCGAATCCGGGGCCTTGTGAGCGTGCATCGTGGCGGTCATGCATCGAGTCTCGCAAGGCCGCGGAATCCTCGTTCGGCCTTGCGTCGCATCCGCTTGTCTGGGGCGAAGCGTTTTCGCCATTGGTGCCCGCGCCCGGGTACCACGCGACCCCCGGCTCGGCAAGGCGGCGGGCGAATCGGCGCTCTCTTAGGCGGGCGGCGGGACGGGGTGTAGACCGGAAGGCATGAAAGCACTCACCTGGCAGAACACCAAAAAAGTCGAAGTCATCGAGGTACCCGATCCGGTTGTCGAGAAGCCCACCGACGTCGTCATCCGCGTCACGTCCGCCGCCATCTGCGGTTCCGATCTGCACCTCTTCAACATCATGGGGCCCTTCCTCGACAAGGGCGACGTGCTCGGGCACGAGACCATGGGTGTCGTCGAGCAGGTCGGTGCGTCCGTCACGAAACTCGCCGTCGGCGACCGCGTCGTGATCCCCTTCGTCATCGCCTGCGGCGACTGCTTCATGTGCAGCCAGGGCCTCACCACACAGTGCGAGACGACCCAGAACCGCGAGTCCGGAACCGGTGCGAGCCTCTACGGCTTCAGCGAGCTGTACGGCTCCGTGCCCGGCGGCCAGGCCGAGAAGCTGCGCGTGCCCTACGCCGACTTCAACGCGGTCAAGGTCGGTGCCGAGCTCGACGACGAGCGCTACCTGTTCCTCAGCGACATCCTCCCCACGGCGTGGCAGGGCGTGCAGTACGCCGACGTGCCCGAGGGCGGAACGCTCGCCGTGCTCGGGCTCGGACCGGTCGGCCAGTTCGCCGCCCGAATCGGCGTGCACCTCGGCTACCGCGTGCTCGGCGTCGACCCGGTGCCGGAGCGTCGCGCCATGGCGGAGCGCCACGGCGTCGAGGTCTACGATCTCAGCGACGACCTGCTCGACGTGCTCCGCGCGGCGACAGACGGTCGCGGCCCCGACTCGGTGGTCGACGCCGTGGGCATGGAGGCGCACGGCAACCCGGGCGCCGCCTTCGCCCAGTACGCAGCCGGACTGCTTCCCGACGGACTGGCCAAGAAGGCCTTCACCACCGTGGGCGTCGACCGTCTGTCGGCGCTGCACATGGCGCTCGACCTCGTGCGTCGAGGAGGCACCGTCTCGCTCAGCGGCGTCTACGCCGGCGTGGCCGACCCCATGCCGCTGATGAACATGTTCGACAAGCAGATCCAGCTGCGCATGGGCCAGTGCAACGTGCAGAAGTGGATCGACGACCTGCTGCCGCTCGTCGAGGATCCGACCGACCCGCTCGGCGTCGAGGACCTCGTCACCCACCGCGTGCCGCTCGACAGGGCGCCGGAGATGTACGAGACGTTCAGCGCCAAGGAGGACGGCTGCATCAAGGTCGTCCTCACCCCGTAACCCCACCACCACAACCACCTAAGGAGAAGCACATGACCGACGCAACACCCGACACCACCCCCACCAAGCCCGAAGACGTCGACCTCGACGACGGCACCGACGCCGAGGACAAGCCCGTCGAGAACCCCTCGGGCTGATGGCCAGGCAGGCGGGCGAGCGCGCGAGAACGCGGGAGAAGACGGCACCGGACCCGGACGATCCGCGCAAGCCGGACGAGATCACCGAGATCACGAAGCGCTCCTGGATCTACGTTCTCAAGAAGACGGTGCGCGAGTTCAGCGCCGACCAGGCGACCGACCTCGCCGCCGCGCTCACCTACTACGGCGTCCTCGCCGTGTTCCCCGCGCTGCTCGCCTTCGTCTCGCTGATCGGTCTCTTCGGTGATCCGGGCGAGACGACCGACGCGCTGCTCGACCTGCTCGGCGGCCTCGTGCCCGCCACCACCCTCGACGCGATCCGCGGTCCGCTCGAGAACCTCGCCACGTCACCCGCTGCGGGTCTGGCCTTCGTCACGGGTATTCTCGGCGCCCTTTGGTCGGCCTCCGGCTACGTCGGGGCCTTCTCGCGCGCGATGAACCGCATCTACTCCATCCAGGAGGGGCGTCCCTTCTGGAAGCTGCGTCCGGTGACGCTCGCCGTCACCGTCGTCGCGATCCTGGTGGCTGTGGTCGCGGCACTCATGATCACCCTCAGCGGGCCGATCGCCGAGCAGGTCGGCGACCTCATCGGGCTCGGAAGCACCGCGGTGTTCGTCTGGGGCATCGTGAAGTGGCCGATCCTCGCCTTCCTCGCGGTGCTCATCGTGGCACTGCTCTACTACGCGACGCCCAACGTCAAGCAGCCCAGATTCCGCTGGATGAGTTTCGGGGCACTGTTCGCGCTTGTCGTCTGGGTCGTCGCATCCGCCGGCTTCGCCTTCTACGCGGCCAACTTCTCCAGCTACAACGAGACCTACGGCTCGATCGGCGGCATCATCGTCTTCCTGCTCTGGATCTGGATCTCGAACATCGCGCTGCTGTTCGGTGCGGAGCTCGACGCCGAGCTCGAGCGCGGCCGTGAGCTGCAGGCCGGAATCGAGGCGGAGGAGACCATCCAGCTGCCGCCGCGCGACACGAAGAAGAGCGACAAGATCGAGAAGCAGCACGAGAAGGACGTGGCCGAGGGGCGCGAGCTGCGCGAGAAGTCGGCGGTTTCTGAGAACCCAGCGGATGAGGGCGATCAGGTCGACGAGGACGCCGCGCGCCCGGGGAAGCGCAGCCGGGTGAAGGCGCGGGCGAGACGTCTCCTCCGCCGCGGCGAGTAGGGCGAGGGATGGCGGACCCCCGCGACGAGGAGCGCTGGCTGGTGATCAAGGGGCGGCGCTGGCGGCGCACCGACCCCTGCCTGCCGGACGATCTCGTGGCGGCGCTGACGTCGCACCTCGGGACGGGGCGGTCGACGGTCGGCGCCGCGAAGCGCAGCGGCGACGACGACCGCGTGCTGGCGGCCAGGCGCCGCGTCGGGCTCGCCAAGCTCGGCCTCGGCGAACGCGGCCCGTACTGGTGGGAGCGGCCCGAGGCGGAGCGGATCGAGCAGGCGCGGACGGCGCTCCGCGATCTCGCGGCGCTCGCGGAGTAGCCCGGCCTCGTTCAGCCGCGTGCGAGCGAGTGCTGCACCTGGTCGGCGGTCAGCGTCGTGCGTCCGCCGCAGTTCGTGCACTCGTTGCGGTACTTCGTGCTGAAGGTGAACAGCGGCACGAAGAAGAGGGTGAACCTGTTCGAGGCCTTGATCACGTTCTGGGTCGCGTGCTGACCGCAGTAGCCGCAGACGAAGGCGACGACGTTGACGATCTTCTCCGAGACGCGGGTGCCGAAAAGCAGGAACATCTAGGGACGCGGCTTCGTGGGACCGTTGCCGAGGCCCTGCACGCGGGTGCGCACGCTGGCGATCGTGCGCTGGCCGCGCGGGCTCTTGACGAACTTCACGACCATCGGGATCACGATGGGCGCGTACTTGAGGAGACGGAACATGGGTCGTCGCTTTCGATTCGGGGGAGATGGGGCATGAACCACGATGAATCATTCCGAAGCTATCCGCCATTTACGGCATGGCATTGACACGGTGGCTCCGTGGTGGGCGCGTGGCCGCCGTCCGTGGCAGACTTCTTGAAATCGTTTCGCTCTGAATTCGAGTTCACCCCTCTACATCGCCGTCCGTGGTCGAAGTCGAGGGGTTTCGCATGTTAAGCGCATGTTACAAATCGCCGGTTTCGCTTGGAGCGCCATTCGCCGGGACATACTCTTCTACCACCTAGTAAACGTGCTTTCTATCAGGTGGAAAAATGGTCCGGAACGTCTACGCACTGCTCGCCCCTCATCTCCGGGCGGGGAACACCGCGCCCGCGCAGCGTTTCCTCACCGATTCGGGATGGCGCCGGCGCAGCTACGGCGAGCTCGACGCTCGCGCGCGTGGCGTCGCCGCGCGACTGCAGGAAGCCGGGATCGGGCGCAGCGACCGCATCGCGATCCTGCTCGACACCCGCGCGGACTGGACGGTCATCGACCTCGCCGCCGCCCTGATCGGGGCCCCTCTGGTGCCCATCTACCCGACGAGCGCCCCGGCCCAGATCGCCGACGTCGTCGAGCGCGCCCGTCCCGCGCTGCTCATCGCCGAGGTCGGGCGGGAACTCCCCGAGCTCGGCGGCCAGGCGGTACTGCGCGTCGGGACCATGGACGGCGACCTCGGCGAGCTGGACCCGGCCGACGTCTCAGCGCTCGCCACAGACGTGGAGGGCGACGACCTCTTCACCATCTCCTTCTCCTCCGGCTCGACAGGCACGCCGAAGGGCTGCCTGCTGAGCCACGCGAACTACGTCGCGGTGCTGCAGGCGGCGATCATCGCGGAGACGCACCCGACGCGGGCGCTCGCCCATCGGGAAGCCGCGTTCGTCTTCCTGCCGCTCGCACACGCATCCGCTCGCCTGCAGCAGCTGACCACGCTCGCGGCCGGCGGCGAGCTCGTCTACGGCACGGGCGACACCGCGCAGCTGCTCGCGCAGATATCGGAGACGCGGCCCACCTACGTGCCCGGCGTGCCGCGGTTCTTCGAGAGCGCCTACCTGCGCGCCGGCCGGGACTCGACCGTGCTGCGGGAGATGTTCGGCGACCGGCTGGTCTACGCACTCACCGGGGGAGCGCCCATCGCGCCGGAGATGCTCGCGACCTACGAGGCAGCGGGGATCCCGCTCGTGGAGGGCTACGGCCTCACCGAGACCTCCACGGCCCTCGCGATCGCAACGCCGCACCTCAACCGGCCCGGCACGGTCGGCCGCCCGCTCCCCGGAGTGGAGATCTCGATCGCCGACGACGGCGAGATCCTCGCCCGGGGCGCGAACGTCTTCTCCGGCTACCTCGACGACGAGGCCGCGACGGCGGCGGCATTCCGCGACGGCTGGTTCCTCACAGGAGACCTCGGGCGCATCGACGACGAGGGCTTCTTGGCCGTGACCGGCCGCAAGAAGAACCTGATCGTCACCTCGACCGGCAAGAACGTGGCCCCGGAGTCGGCGGAGAACCAGTTCCGCCAGTCCTGCCGCATCGACGGCGTCGTCGTCGTCGGGGACGCGCGGCCGTTCCTGATCGCCGTGGTCACCGCCGGGGAACACCCCGCGGACGACGCGGAACTGCTCGCCGCGGCCCGCTCGATCAACGCGGCCGTCTCGCCGCCGGAGCGCATCCGCAAGATCGTCGTCGTGGGTGCAGCGCTCTCTCCCGCCGGCGGCGAGATCACGGCGAGCGGCAAGGTCGTGCGCCAGGCGGTCATCGACCGCTTCTCCGCCGTGATCGACGACGCCTACTCCGGCCGCACGAGCGTGGGCGTGCGTGTGCTCGACGTCGAGCCCCGCCCCCTTCGCGCGGTCGGCTGACCGCCGCGCGACCCCAGTTGTTCCACCCTCACAGCACCTCCTCACACCCTTACCTAGGAGAAACAATGAACAAGAGCGTCAAACGATTCGGAGCCTCGGTCGCCGCGGTCGCCGCACTGTCCCTGTTGGCGGCGTGCGCGGGTGAGGCGCCGTCAGACAGTGTGTCCGCTCCGGCCGGACTCGCGGAGGCCGGTGACACCATTCCCGAGGTCACCGTCAAGGCGGGCTTCTCGCCCTACGCCGACGAGCTGCTCGCGATCGCCGGCGTCGAGCGCGGCTACTTCGACGACGTGGGAATCAGCTTCGACACCCCGAACGGGGAGCAGACCGACCTCATCGCGTCGGTCACGCCCTTGATCAACGGCCAGGTGGAGCTCGGATCCGGCTACATGCCGGCACTCGTCTCGCAGCTCGACAACGTGGAGAACGTCGTCGGCTTCGGAATCAGCGACGTGTTCTACGGCTACCGCATTCTCGCCCCCGAGGGCAAGTACACGACCCTCGCCGACGCGATGGGCGACGGCGAATCCTACGAGGAGGCCGTCACCACCGTTCTCGACCAGATGAAGGGCGAGGACGTCATCCTGCGCGACGGCGTCGTGCCCACCTTCTACAACCTGATCAACGGCACCTCCGGCGGCAGCATGGAGGACTGGAACATCACCTACCTCGCGAACCCCGACATCGTGCGCGCCGCCCAGGCGGGACAGGCCGACTTCGTCTCGCCCACCGGCGCCGTGGAGATCACGCGGCTGCAGATGGACGGCTGGGAGCCGATCCTCGCGCTGCCCGAGGTCATCGAGAACATGCCCACCGCCGACACCGTGTCGCTGCGCTCGACCTTCTCCGGCTATCTCACCACGACGGAGTATGCCGACGAGAACTGGGAGACGCTGCTGCGCTTCACCAGCGTGATGTACCGCCTCATCGACGACCTCGAGGCCGACCCCACGGCCACCGCCGCCGACTACGTCGACTACCTCAACAGCTACACGGGATCGTCGCTCACCGCCGAGGAGCTTGCCGGGACATTCGACGGCCTGTACTCGGTGCGCAACTTCGAAGACGCGGCCGCCCTGTACGACGACGGAGACGACGCGTTCAACTTCGAGACCGTCGCCGGCGCCCAGATCGACGAGCTCGCCAAGCAGGGAGTCATCTCCGACGGCCACTCGCCCGCCGACATCAGCATCGCCGGAGCCATCTACGACGCGCTCGTCGAGTACAAGACGAACGCCGACGCGATGCTCGCCGATGCTCCGGACGGCGACCTGAAGACCGCGGCGCAGGCGCAGTACGACGCCCGCAACTACCTCGACGCCTACCGCCTGGCAGCGGCGGCCGTCGACGCGTCATGACCGTAGCCTCCCCAGGCACGCAGGCCGTTCCCCCGGTCGCCCTCTCACGGGCGGCCGGAGGGCGGCCTCGCCGCCGTGCCATGGCGGGCGCCATCGGATGGCGGCTCCTCGGAGTCGCCGTGTTCCTGGTGCTCTGGGAGATCGCGTCGCTCGTCGCGGACTCGAGGGCCGTGCTGCCCGGGCCGCTGAACGTGGTCACGGACTTCGGTGGCAGCTTCTTCGACGACGCGGGCCTGCGCTATCTCGGGGTGCGCAGCCCCGGCTACGCGATCAACATCGGCTTCACCGTGGGGCTGTCGATCCTCGCCTGGTTCGTCGGCAGCATGGCGGGCGCCGTCGTGGGGCTCCTCAGTGCGCGATCGCAGGTCGTGCGCAACATCTCCGAGCCGCTGCTCTTCGTCTTCGGGGCGGTACCCGCCCTCGTGCTCGCACCCTTCTTCCTGGTCTGGTTCGGCCAGGACCCGATCAGCAAGATGGTGCTCGTCGCCTTCTACTGCTTCGTGTCCGTGGGGCTGGTCGCCCAGTCCGCGGCCCTCGCCTTCCCGCCGAGCTCCGAGGAGTACGCGGCGACGCAGGGTCTCGGCGCGCGGGCGCGCTTCCTGCACGTCATCGTGCCCGGCACGATGCCCGCCGTGCTCTCCGGCCTCCGGATCGCGCTCGCCACGGCCATCGCCGTGCAGGCGACCATCGAGCTGCTCGGCTCCCAGTTCGGGGTCGGGCGGTTGATCGCTCTGCGCGCCACCCAGGGCGACGTGTCGAGCGTGCTCGGACTCTCCATCGCACTCGGCGTCGTCGCGATCTTCCTCGACTTCCTCCTTCGCCGGGTCATTCGAGCCCTGACCCGGTGGCAGTAATGAACTATCGAACGGATGAATCATGACAACGACACAGACCGACCTCGCCTTCGAGATCCGTGACCTCACCGTCGCCTTCGGCAAGGGGCCGGCGGCCATCACGCCGCTGCGCTCGCTCGACCTCACGGTGCCACGCGGACAGTTCCTCTGCATCCTCGGACCCTCCGGGCAGGGCAAGAGCACCCTGTTGCGCTGCATGGCCGGCCTGCAGAGCCCAACCTCCGGCTCGGTGCTCGCCGAGGGCACGGAGGTCACGGGTCCCGACGCGAACCTCGGAATGGTCTTCCAGCAGGACGCGATACCGCTGTGGCTGCGTGTGGGCGACAACATCTCCTTCGGTCCGCGGATGCGCGGGGTCGCGAAATCGGAATGGGAACCGCGCGTCAGGCACTTCATCGAGGCGGTCGGTCTCGCCGGACGCGAGCGGGCGTGGCCCAAGGAGCTCTCCGGCGGAATGCGCAAGCGCGTCGCCATCGGCGCCGTCTTCGCGAACGACCCCGACATCCTGCTGATGGACGAGCCCTTCGGATCCCTCGACTACTTCACGAAGGCCACCCTCCACGACACCCTTCTCGACCTCTGGGCCGAGACGGGGAAGACCATCGTGTTCGTCACCCACGACGTCGACGAGGCGCTCAAGCTCGCCGATCGGATCATCGTGGTGACGGACGGCCGTGTCGGAGCCGACATCCCCCTCGACTTCGCCCGTCCGCGCGGCGACGACCTGCGGATGGACGTGACCGCCGACGCCATCCGCCGCGATCTGCTCGAGGTGCTCCAGGCCCCCGCGAAGGTCCAGTCGTGACGGCCGTCGCGCGCACGGGGCCGCGCGCCCGTCTTGTGCTGCGCACGAAGGGCACCACGCTCAGCATTGTCGTCGGCACGCTCGTGGCCCTCGTGGCCTGGGAGATCGCGGCGCGATCGCTGGCCGCGAGCACGGCGCAGGGCGACCGGGTGCTGCCCTCGCTCGTGACGGTCGCGACCGACGGCTTCCTCGGGCTCGGCCACTACTACTCGGGAGGGCTCGGTGTCTCCGCCGAGTCGGCGGGCGGCGACGGCAGCGCGCTCGCCTCGGTTCTCGCCCTGGCCTCGAACGCGCTCGTCACGATGAGCCGCGTGGCCATGGGCCTCGGGCTCGCGATCGTGGTCGGCCTGGTCATCGGCGTGCTCGTGGCCGCGGTGCGGCCGGTGCGTCTCAGCGTGTCCGGCGTGGCCGAGCTCATGCGCATGCTGCCCGCCCTCGCGATGGCCCCGCTCTTCACCCTCTGGTTCGGCGCGACGACGCTCGCGAGCGTGGTCTTCATCGTGTTCAGCGGTGCGTTCGTGGTGCTGATCGCGACGGTGAACGCGATCGCGAACCTGCCCCCGCACGTCACCGACTATCCGCGCACCCTCGGCGTCTCGGGCGTGCGGCTCTACGGGGGAGTGGTTCTTCCGGCGATCCTGCCCGAGCTGCGCGGCTCGCTGGTGTTCACCGGCCTCGTCGCCTGGACGACGGTGCTCGCCTCCGAGATGTACGGGCTGCAGTCCGGACTCGGCTGGATGCTCAACGACACCCTGCGCTTCTCGCTGATCGACCGCATGGTCGTCGTGGCGGTGGTGTTCTCCGCGCTCGCGCTGGTGACCATGAAGCTGCTCGGATCGGGCGTGAGTCGGCTCACCCGCTGGAACGCCTGATCGAACACGACGAAGGGGACGCGGCGTCTGCCGCGTCCCCTTCGTCGTCTGCCGTCGGCGAGACCTAGGCCGGGTTGAGCGACAGGCGCACCCCGATGCTGTCCGCGGCGGCGCGCAGCGCGGGCAGCCAGCTGAGCAGCGTGTCCTGGGGAACGCGGAACGCCGGTGCCGAGATGCACAGGGCCGCCTTCGTCTCACCGCGCCCGTTGCGGATCGGCACGCCGATGGCCCGCACGCCCGGGTCGAACTCCTCGTTCGCCGTGGCGAAGTCGTCCGCCCGCACGCGGTGGAGCTCGGCGAGGAGTCCGGCGCGGTCGGTGAGGGTGCGCGGAGTCCAGGCGTCGAAGGACACCGCGTCGAGGGTGGTCGCGAGCCGGTCCTCGTCGAGCTGGCTGAGCAGCACCTTGCCAGTGGACGTCGCGTGCAGCGGCTCGCTCTCCCCGACGGAGCCGCGGATGCCGATGGCCTGCTCGGTGCCGACCTTCTCGATGAACAGCGCCCGGGAGTTGCTCAGGACGGCCAACTGCACCGTCTCGCCCGTCTCGACGCTCAGCTGCCGCATGGTGGGCCGAGCGATCTCGGCCAGCGAGAGCACTCCGGAGACCTTGTTGGCCAGTTCGAAGACGCGCACCCCGAGGCTGTAGGTCTTGTTCGACGGCTCGAAGCTCACGAAGCCCAGATCGACCTCGGTGTGCAACAGGCGGTGCACCGTACTCACTGGCAGGTCGACGGCGCGAGAGATGTCGGTGACCGTCGCCCCGCGCGGGTGATCGCCGAGGGCGGTCAGCAGGGCGAGCCCCTTCGAGAGCATGCCTTGGGGTTCGGAGCTCATGTCATTCCTCTGTGGTCGAGAGCGGGAGGGCGGTGAAGAGGGGCGAGTGTTGCTCAGAACGCTAACTTATCCCCGAACTCGGGTCGACGCTTCTCCATGAAGGCGGCCGCCCCCTCGGCGGCCTCATCGGTGCCGTAGTAGAGCAGCGTCGCGTCGTTCGCGAGCTGGGCGATGCCGGTGAGGCCGTCCTCCTCCGCGTTCACGCTGTTCTTCAGCATGCGCAGGGCGGCGGGCGACATCGCGATGAGCTCGCGCGCCCAGGAGACACCCTCGACGAGGAGCTGGTCGAGGGGGACGACTGTGTTGACGAGACCCCAGTCGAGCGCGTTCTGCGCGTCGTACTGCCGGCAGAGGAACCAGATCTCCTTCGCCCGCTTGTGGCCGATCTGCTTCGCGAGCAGGTTGATGCCGTAGCCGCCGTCGAAGCTGCCGACGCGGGGGCCGACCTGGCCGAAGACCGCGTTGTCCGCGGCGATGGAGAGGTCGCAGACCTGGTGGAGCACCTGTCCGCCGCCGATCGCATACCCCGCGACCAGTGCGATGACCGGCTTCTCGATGCGGCGGATCTGCAACTGCACGTCGAGAACACTGGCCGGCGCGATTGCGGATGCCACGTCGGCGCCCTCGCTGGCGCGCAGGGAGAGGTCGGCGCCCGAGCAGAACGCCCTGTCCCCGGCCCCGGTGAGCAGCACCACCCGCACCGCGGCGTCGTGGCGCGCGGTGGCGAAGGCGTGGACGAGCTCGGCGCTGGTCAGCGGTCGGAAGGCGTTGCGCACGCGCGGGCGCTCGATCGTAATGAGCGCGATCCCGTCGGGAGTCGTGCGGTAGGAGATGTCGGTGTATTCGCCGGATTCGGTCCAGTCGTCGTTCGTCAGCTCGGGCATTTCTCTCCTCGATGGTCGCTCAATAGAAAAGTATTCCGTACAACAGAAAAAACAGCACCCGGTTCCCGCGATTCAGTTGACTCCGTCGAGACCGCGTGCCTAGGATAATTCTATACAGTAGATGTTACTTCCACTGTATGGAATACGACAACAAAGGGGGAACCGCCGTGAAACGGATCGGTATCGACGCAGGCGGCACGTTCACGGATGCGGTGCTCTGGGACGAGGAGACCGGACTGGTCAGCAGCGCAAAGGTGTCCTCCCGCAGCGGCGACCCCGCCGGGGCCGTGCTCGCGGCTGCCCGCCGGGTCGTGGAACTCGCCCCTCCGGAGGCGCGCGTCGACCTGCGCGACCTGGTGCACGGCACAACGATCGGCACCAACCTCAGCCTGGAGCGCAACGGTCCGCGCATCGCGCTGATCACCACCGAGGGATTCCGCGACGTGCTCGAGATGGGGCGTCTCACGCGTCCGGCCGATAGCCTCTACGACCTCCTCGACCCCGGGGCGGCCCCCCTCGTGGCGCGTCGCGACCGCTTCGAGGTCGCCGGCCGGCTGGCGGTCGACGGCTCGGTCGTGCGCGAGCTCGACGTCGAGGCGGTGCGCGCCGCCGCACTCACCATCGCCGCCCGCGGCATCACGAGTGTCGCCGTGAGCTTCCTCTACTCCTATCTCGACGCGAGCCACGAGCGTCAGGCGGCCGAGATCATCCGTTCCGCGGCGCCCGGCGTCGCCATCTCGCTCTCGAGCGACGTGATGCCCCAGGTGCGCGAGTACGAGCGCACCTCCACCACCGTGCTCAACGCCTACCTCAAGCCCGTGTGCGCGCCCTACCTGCAGGAGCTCAGCGAGCGCGTCAGCGATTGGAACGGCGACATGCGCACTTGGATCATGCAGTCCAACGGCGGCGTCACCTCCACGCACACCGCGGCCGAGAACCCGGTGAACCTGCTGCTCTCGGGCCCGAGCGGCGGGGTCGTCGCCGGACGCCTGATCTCGCAGCAGACCGGCATCCGCGACACGATCACCATCGACATGGGCGGCACGAGCTTCGACGTGTGCCTCATCGGAGACCAGACGATCCCGCTCACCACCACGAGCGAGTCGATGAACCTCCCCGTGCAGGTGCCCACTGTCGACATCGACACCATCGGCACTGGCGGCGGAAGCATCGCGCACGTCGACAGCGGCGGGCAGTTCCTCGTCGGACCGGCGAGCGCCGGCGCCCGCCCCGGCCCGGCGGCCTACGGTCGCGGCGGAACCGAGCCGACGGTCACCGACGCGAACGTCGTGCTCGGCATCCTCGCGGACGGCACGGTGCTCGGCGACGACGTGGTGATCTCCCGCGCGGCGGCCCTCGCGGCCTGCGAGCGTCTGGGTGCGAAACTCGGGCTCACCGGGATCGAGACGGCACTCGGCATCCGCCGTATCAGCAACGCCGCCATGGCCGGGGCGGTGCGGGCCGTATCCGTCGGCCGCGGTCTCGACCCGCGCTCCTTCGCCATGAATGCCTTCGGCGGGGCCGGACCGATGCACGCGGCCGACATCGCTATCGAGCTCTCCATTCCGACGGTGATCGTTCCCCCCGTCGCCGGAGTGCTCTCGGCGGTGGGCCTCGTGGTCTCCGACGTCGTGCACAACCACGCGACGAGCTTCATGACCCGGCTCACCCCCGACGTCGAGCAGACCCTCGCCGGCACCTTCGCCACGCTCGCCGAGGACGCGCTGCTCCACCTCGAGAACGAGGGCATCGCGGCGGCGAACCAGTCGCTGGTGTTCGCCCTCGACCTGCACTATTCGGGACAGAACTCGTCCATCACGGTCCCGGTCAGCGGCACCCCCGGACCCGGCTGGACCGAGGAGGTCGTCGAGCGCTTCAACTCCATGCACGAGACCGTCAACGGCTTCCGGGTCGCCGACGAGCCCATCGACATCGTGGTGGCACGCATCACCGCCGTGGGCCGGCTGACCCGTACCGACATACCCGCCGCATCCACCGACGTGGAGACGGTGCCGACGCCGGACGGCACGCGCGACCTGGTCGTTTCCGACTCCGAGACGCTCACCGTGCCCCGCTTCGTCCGCGAGAACCTGCGCGCCGGCGACGTGATCACGGGCGCTGCCATCGTCGACTCGAACGACACGACCGTCGTCATCCCGCCCGGCTCGATCACGCGAGTGGACGGCTACGGAAACCTGCTGATGCACCTGGAGGGGCGCGCATGAACACCTTGAACGACACCCTGGCCGAAACGCGCACACAGCTCGACCCGATCACGCTGTCGGTGCTCGACGCCGGATTGCGCACCGTGGTGGCCGAGATGAAGGCGGTCGTGCTGCGTACCGCCTACTCCAACCTCTGGCGCGAGGCGGGGGACCTCTCCTGCGGACTGCTCAACGCAGAGGGCGACATCGTCGCCCAGGGCATCGGGGACATCCCCATCCACCTGGCGAGCATGCCCACGTCGATGCGCGGCATCCTCGCGCGCATCCCGATCGAGACCATCAAGCCGGGCGACGTGCTGCTGCAGAACGACCCGTACCAGGGCAACAACCACATGCCCGACTTCATCATGGCCAAGCCGATCTTCTCCGAGGGACGCGTCATCGCCTTCGCGGCGGTGCGCGGCCACTACGTCGACATCGGCGGCCCGGCCCCCGGCAGCTACTACACCCTGGCCAAGGACATCTACGGCGAGGGTCTCCGCATCCCGCCGGTGAAGCTCTACCGCGAGGGCGAGGTGAGCCGCGACATCATCGACATCATCACCTCCAACGTGCGCAATGCGAAGGAGCGTCTGGGCGACATGCGCTCGCAGTTCGCCGGATGCATCGCCGCCGAGCGTCGTCTGCTCGACTACTGCGACCGCTACGGAACCGATGCGGTCGAGCAGGCCATGTCGCAGGTGCTCGACGTGAGCGAGCAGCGCGCACGCGCCGCCTTCCGCGAGATCCCCGACGGCCGCTACGAGTTCGAGGACGTCTGCGACGGCGACAGCTTCGACCCCGCCCCCATCCTCATCAAGGGAGCGGTGACGATCGCCGGCGACGAGGTCGTCATCGACTACACGGGCTCGTCGAAGCAGTCGCGGGGCGGCATGAACAGCCCGCTGGGCGTCACCTACTCGGCCACCTTCTTCGCGCTCAAAGCCATCGCCGAGCCGCACAGCTCGTCGAACTCCGGCTCCTACCGCCCGGTCACGATCATCGCTCCGGAGGGCACGATCGTGAACCCCTTCGCGCCGGCCCCCGTCGTCGCGGGCAACCACGAGACATCCGCCCGCATCGCCGACGTGGTGCTCGGCTGCCTCGCCCAGGCGATCCCCGACCGGGTTCCCGCCGCGGGAACGGGCAGCTCTACAGTGCTGCTCGTCGGCCGCGAGAATGTGGTCGACGACGCCATCATGTACGAGGTCCACGGTGCCGGGCAGGGCGGGAACGCGGGGACCGACGGCTCGCACGCCCGGCGCACCAGCATCGGCAACACCGGCAACACCCCGAACGAGCTGCTGGAGGCGGCGCACCCCGTGCACATCGTCTCCTACGGGATCACGACCGACGGCGGTGGCGCGGGACGCTTCCGCGGAGGCAACGGGATCACCCGCATCGTCGACTTCACCGAGGACGTCACCCTGACGATCGTCGCCGACCGCGACGTCAGCAAGCCCTACGGCCTCTTCGGCGGACTCAGCGGTGCGAACGCCCGCTTCGTGCTGACCACGCCGGAGGGAGAGCGTGTCGACCTCACCAGCAAGACGCCGCCCACCACCGTGTTCGCCGGCTCTCGGCTGGAGCTGAGCTGCGCGGGAGCCGGCGGCTACGGACTGCCGGCCGACCGCGAGCTCTCCGCCATCCAGGACGACATCGACGACGGCTACATCTCGGCGGATGCGGCCGTTCGCGACTACGGGGTCACCGTGCACGACGACGCCGACCGGCCCGACGGACGCCTCGTCGTCAGCCGCCCGTGACCGACACGAAGGAGATCCCCGTGAGCACGAGATTCGAGGGCCGCGTCGCGATCGTCACCGGCGGCGCAGGCGGCATCGGCTTCGTGACCGCCGCCCGGCTCAGCGCCGAGGGCGCGTCGGTCGCGATCATCGACCTGAACGGCGAGGCCGCGCAGAAGGCGGCGTCCGCGCTGCCCGGTCCCGCCATCGGCCTCGCCGCGGATGTCTCGGACGCCGCGGCGATCGAGGCCGCGGTCGACGCCGTCGCCGACGCCTTCGGCCGCGTCGACGTGCTCGTCAACAACGCCGGGGTGACCCGCGACAACCTGCTCTTCAAGATGAGCGAGCTCGACTGGGACGTGGTGCTCTCCGTGCACCTCAAGGGCGCGTTCCTGGCCACCCGCGCCGCGCAGCGGCACATGGTCGCCGGGCACTACGGGCGCATCGTCAACCTGTCGAGCATCGCGGCGCAGGGCAACCGCGGCCAGGCCAACTACTCGGCCGCCAAGGCCGGCATGCAGGGCTTCACCAAGACGCTCGCCATCGAGCTCGGCAAGTTCGGCATCACCGCCAATTCCGTGGGCCCGGGTTTCATCGTGACGGAGATGACGGATGCCACGGCCCGCCGGGTGGGAATGGAACCAGCCGACTACCGGCAGCAGGCCGCGGACTCCACGCCCGTCGCCCGCGTGGGTGAACCCGCCGACGTCGCCGCGGTCATCGCCTTCCTCGCCAGCGAGGAGGCCTCCTTCGTCACCGGCCAGAACATCTACGTCGACGGCGGGCTGGGTCTCTGATGGCGGTGCGACTCCCGATCGACGAGCTCGCCGGCTCCGCCGGGCTCGACCTGGGGCGCTCGTCGGCCGTGGTGATCACCCAGGCCGACGTCGACGACTTCGCGCGCCTGAGCGGCGACGACCAGTGGATTCACGTGGATCCCGAGCGGGCCGTGCGGGAGGGCCTGCCGGGCACGATCGTGCACGGCTTCCTCACGCTCTCGCTCGTCGGGCGGTTCTGGGGCGAGCTCCTCGAGGTGACGGGAGCGTCCCAGGCCGTGAACTACGGGCTGGACCGCGTGCGTTTCCTCGGCCGGGTGCCGGTCGGATCCGCCATCTCGATGAGCGCCACCGTCGTCGGCGCCGAGACGCGATCCGACGGCGTGAGACTCGCCACCGAGGTCGCCCTCTTCGCCGACGACGGTGCCGCTCCGGTGGCCGTCGCCACCTCCCTCGTCCTCTTCCTGAACTGACAAACGAAAGCCCGACATGCGCCTGTTCGAGACCGCCGACCTGTACGACTACGAATCCCAGCTGACCGCTCCCGAGAAGGCGGCGCTCGCCCGTCTGCGCGGCTTCCTCGACGAGAGCGTCGCCCCGATCGTCGACGACTACTGGGAGCGCGGCGAGTTCCCCGAGCAGCTGATCGAGGGCTTCGCCGCACTCGACATGCTGAAGCCCCGCGAACTGCTGGCCGAGGGCATCGAGGTTCCCCGGGCGATGTTCGAGGGCTTCCGCATCCTCGAGATCGCGAGGGTCGACGCATCCGTCGCCACCTTCTTCAGCGGGCAGGCCACCATGATCACCAGCGCCGTGCTGCACGGAGGCTCGCCGGCGCAGGTCGCCGAACTCATGCCGCGCATACGGGACTACGACCTGCGGGGCGTCTTCGCGATCACCGAGCCCGACCACGGCAGCGACGTCGCCCGCGGGCTCGAGACCACTGCCCGCCGGGAGGGCGAGAACTGGGTCCTCGACGGCGAGAAGAAGTGGATCGGCAGCGCCGCCTACGCCAGCCACGTCTGCGTGATCGCCAAGGAGGAGTCCGGCGCGATGCGGGCGTTCCTCGTGCCGACCGACAGCCCCGGGTTCCGGATGGAGAAGATCCGCGGCAAGGTCTCGCTGCGCATCGTGAACAACGCGCACATCACCATGACCGGCGTCGTCGTGCCCGAGTCGCTGCGACTGCAGGGTGTCGACCGCTTCGCCGACGTGGGCCTGATGCTGCGGCACATGCGCGCGAGCGCCGTCTGGCTCGCGGTCGGGCTGCAGATCGGCGCGTACGAGAACGCCCTGCGCTACGCGACGACCCGCGAGCAGTTCGGTCGTCCCATCGCGGGCTTCCAGCTGGTGCAGGAGAAGATCGCGCACATGCTCGGTAACATCACCGCGAGCCTCGGCATGGCCGTGCGTCTCGCCCAGCTGCAGGAGGACGGCGTCTACCGCGACGAGGACTCCGCGATGGCGAAGTACTGGGTGAGCGCCCGGATGCGCGAGACCGTGGCCCTCGCCCGTGAGGTGTGCGGCGGCAACGGCATCCTCCTCGAGACCGGCGTCATGCGTTTCTTCGCCGACGCCGAGGCGGTCTACACCTACGAGGGGACCAACGAGATCTCCGCGCTGGTCACCGGCCGGGGCGCCACCGGCGTCAGCGCCTTCGTCTGAATCCGAACCCCACGAAAGGCACGAACATGAAGAACCTCGTCAGGGCGGGCACCAACCCCGTCTCCGCAGCACCCGCAGCCCTCGTCGGCGGCAGCGGCGTATTCCTGGAGTACGCCGACGGCAGTCGGATCCTCGACGCGTCGAACACCGGCGGGCCGCTCGGCCACGCCCACCCGGCGATGGTGGAGGCGATCACGACCGCGGCCTCCTTCCCGGTTGTCAACGAGGGCCAGCCATGGCGCGAGCGGGAGGCGGCGGCGGACGAGCTCGTCGATATCGCGTTCGCCGGCGACGACGACTGGGTCGGCGGCGTGCGCTTCGGCCTCAGCGGCAGCGAGGTCAACGACATCGCGCTCACTCTCGCGCAGGCCGTGACCGGTCGCTCGCCCGTTGTCGCCCGGGAGCGCGCCTATCACGGGCTCGTCGGACTCTCCCGCGACGTCACGGTGCAGCCGCAGTGGCATGGCGGGCTGTCGTTCGTCGACGGCTCGGTGCGGATCCCCCAGCGCGGCGTCGAGGTGCGCACGATCGCCGGCCCGGACGGGACGGTGTACAGCACCCGGGGCGCCGACCGCATCGAGACGCTGACCGAGCCCGCGCTCGCGGCGGCTCTCGCCGGGTCCGCCGCCGTCATCATCGACTACACCCAGGGCGGCCGCTACTACGACCCCTCCTACCAGGACCGCGTCGCCGCGGCCGCCCGCGAGGCGGGCAGCCTGTGGATCGCCGACGAGGTCGTCACCGGCTTCGGACGCTCGGGCTCGTGGTTCGCGTTCCAGGGCGCGGAGTCCCGTCCCGACCTCGTCACCCTCGGCAAGCCGCTCGCCGGAGGAGCCTCGCCCGCCGGGGCGGTCGTGCTCTCGAAGGAGGTGCTCGAGATCCTGCGCGAGGCGAAGTGGCAGAACTACAGCACCTTCCGCGCGCATCCCATCATGATCCACGCCGTGCGCGCCCACCTGCGCGTCGTGCGCGACGAGGGCCTCGTCGAACGTGCGGCCGTGCTCGGGGAGCGCCTCGGTCGAATGCTGGTCGAGCTCGCCGAGCGCCACCCCTCCGTCACCCGCGTCGCGGGCAAAGGCCTGCACTGGACGGTCGAGCTGCGCGGCGACGACTGGCGCTCCTGGCTCTCGAACACCGCGGAGAGGCAGCTCACCGACCATGTGGCCGCCGAGGCGCGTGCGCACGGCGTCGCCATCAGCACCAGCGACGAGGCCACATCGCTCTTCATCGCGCCACCGCTCATCGTGAGCGACAGCGAGCTCGAGCAGATCGTCGTCGCCCTCGACGCCGGCCTCACCGTGGCCGACCGACTGCTCGACGCAGCGGTGTCGGCATGACCGCCGCACGCGAGGTGATCGCGCCCTCCTTCATGGCCTCGCTCGTCGAGAGCGGCAACTACGCTCCCGCTGTGCGAGCGGGCGACTTCGTCTACGTGTCCGGCCAGGTGGGCCGCGACGAGACGATGACAGCCGTCACGTCGAGTCTCGACGACCACATCGAGGCGGTCTTCCGCAATCTGGTGGCAGTGCTCGAAGCAAGCGGATGCAGCGTGGCCGATGTGGTCGAACTCGTCAGCTACCACGTCGACCTGGCTGACCAGATGCCCGCCTTCCAAGCCGTCAAGCGCCGCTACTTCGGCGACCCGGCGACCCTGCCGGCGTGGACGGCCGTGGGGGTGGCGGCACTCAACAGCCCCGCATTCCTGGTGGAGGTCAAGGCGGTCGCCTACAGCCCCCGCTGAGTCGTTCGGGCGTCGGCCGGGCGTGTGCCCGGCCGCCTCAACGGAAGACGCCGACCGCCGAGGTCGTGCCCGCGACGTCCGTCGCCCGGTACTCCACGGTGACGAGTCGTCCGCCGAGCGCAGGGACCGGTGCGCTGTAGCTCCGCCACCCGGTCGAGAAGGAGCGGTTGCGCGCCGTCAGGACGTAGCGGTACTCGATCGACGCGATGCCGGACGTGGCGTCGGTCGCGCTGATCGCGAGCCGGTGGTCTGCGGATCGGGTCGCCGTGACCGTCGGGGCCGTGCTGTCGATCCGGATGGTTCTGACGATGATCTTGCCGCCGTTGCCCGACGCGTCGACCGCCCGGACCATCACGGTGTGCACACCGTCGTCGGAGACCACGAAGGAACCCGGGGAGGGCGTCAGCTCGTCGTCGTCGACGGAGGCGAGCACCACGGGCACCGGGTCGGTGTCGTCGACGGCGACGACGGTGAATGTCACGGGCTCCCGGTACCACCCGTTCTGCCCGGTCGCCACGGGGGTGATGCTCACCGAGAGGCCGGGCGCAGAGGTGTCGGGTGCGTCAATCGTGCCGGCCCCGGCAGCCGGGGCGGCGAGCAGAGCGGATGCGATCAGGGTCGCGAGCAGTACTCCGCCCGCTGTGGATTGTCGCGAGATGAACACAGGAACTCCATTGTTCGATGCGGGTGTGCGCCGGGATGCGAGCCGCCGGCAGCGTCGAATGTATTCCCGTGCCGCGGCGCTTCACAAGACCCCGTCAAGCGCGCGGTGCGTCGGTCGGTCCCTGCCTCAGGAGCTTGAGGCCGATGACGCAGCCGACGATCCCCGCGAGGAAGAGCACGCGGAGCACCGTGACCTCCTCGGCGCCCGTGACCATGCCCCACGCCACGGTGAGCGCGGCGCCGGTACCCGTCCAGATCGCGTACGCGGTGCTGATCGGGATGTGCCGCGCCGCGTAGCCGAGGCCGAGCATGCTCGCGACAAGGGCGGCCGCGAAGAGGATGGTCGGGACCAGCTCGGTGAAGCCGTTGCTGGCTCCGAGCGCGGTCGCCCAGACCGCCTCGAGAACGGCGCTGGCGAGGAGTACGATCCACGGCATCAGCTGACCGCCTTCAGTCCGATGACGCAGCCGATGAGAACCACCAGGATCGCGCCGCGGGCGAGGGTCAGAACCTCCTGCTTGCGCACCACCGCGATGACCACCGTGAGCACGGCGCCGATCCCGACCCACACCGCATAGGCGGTGCCGACCGCGAGCTCCGTCATCGCGTACGACAGGCCCAGCATGCTGAGCACCAGCGCCACGGCGAACAGCACCGTCGGCCGGGGCTTTCTGAAGCCGTTCGACGATCCGAGGGCGGAGGCCCACACGGACTCCAGCACCCCCGACGCCACCAGGACGATCCAGGCCATGGCCACCACTCCTCACTCCGTATTCGCACACTTGTGCTGATACCTTTCTAGCACATCTCGTACGACTGTGCGAATATGGGGTATGCCCAAGTCCGTCGACGTCGCCGAGCGCGACCGCCTCGTCTCCGAAGCAGCCTGGCGGGTGCTGGTGCGCGACGGTCTCACCGAGCTGTCGGTGCGGAGGGTCGCCGCGGAGGCCGGGCTGCCGCCGTCGTCGCTGCGCTACTCCTTCCCCACCCAGGCCAGCGTGCGCGACCGCGCCGTCGCGCTCCTGGTCGACCGGCTCGAGGCGCGGGTCGCGAGGCACGCCGATCAAGACGAGGCGGGGGAGCGGGAGGCACGCTCGATCCTGCTCGAGCTGCTTCCCCTCGACGACGAACGCCGGGTCGAGATGGAGGTCTCGCTCGCCCTCGGGGCCATGGCGATGACGGACCACGCTCTCTGGACGGCGCACCAGCACGCGCACCGCGCCATCCGCTCGGCCTGCACCCGTGCCCTCGAGCTGCTCGGGGCCGACGCCCGCGATGTCGCGGGGACCCACGCCCTGATCGACGGGCTCGCCCTGCACCTGGTGCGGCAGTCGCCCGACGAGGGGGGCGCCTGGGCGCGCGCAGCGCTCGACGCGCACATCCAGCGCCTCGGTACGCCCGGGGCGCTGCGATGACATCCGCTGGCGACGCCTACTCCGAGCGGGCGGCGGAGTACATCGAGGTGCTGGGGACGATGGACTCGGTGCACCCGGACGACCGGGCACTCGTTGCCGAATGGTCGCGCACTCTCGACGGCCGGGTGCTCGACGCGGGGTGCGGGCCGGGCCACTGGACGCACTTCCTCCACGGTCGCGGGGTCGCGATCGAGGGCATCGACCTCGTTCCCGCGTTCATTGCGAGCGCGCGTGAACGGTTCCCGGAAGTGCCGTTCCGGGTCGGACGGCTGGAGGCGATCGACTGCGCGCAGGGCACGCTGGCGGGGGTCCTCTCCTGGTACTCGATCATCCACACCCCGCCCGAGAGCATCGGGACGGTCCTCGACGAGTTCGCGCGCTGCCTGGAACCCGGCGGAAGCCTTCTCCTCGGGTTCTTCGAGGGGCAGGTGGTCGAGCCGTTCGCGCACGCCGTGGCGACCGCCTATCGCTGGCCGGTCGAGGCACTGGGCGATGAACTCCGCGCGGCGGGCTTCGAGGTCGTCGAGACGCGCGAGCGGCACGATCCGGGTACGCGGGCCCATGGCGCGATCGTCGCGCGGAGGCCGGCTCGCGATGTCTCGACGTTCGTCGCTGGCGGCCGGCGGGAGATGCGCGCAGACTTCTCCCGACTACTTTCGGAAAGGACCGATCATGACTGACCCGACCACCCCCGCGTCGTTGGAATTCCCCGACGAAGCCGGCTACCCGGACGGAACGGGAACGCTCGACGAGGGCACTGCCAGCGAGGGCACCGCGAGCGACGACATCGTCGACGCGGTCGAGCCCTTCGACGAGGGCGACGACCGCGACAGCTGACGCCCACCGCGGCCGGGATCCTGACGGGGTCCCGGCCGCGGGGCGCCGCGGCGCTCTACTTCTTGTCGGCGACCGGTCCGAACATGGCGTCGATGTCGGCGAGCTCCATGTCGGCGGTGGCCTGGATCAGCGTGAGCAGCTCGGGGTCGAGTCCGGGTGCGAACTCCTCGAGGCGCTCCTCGGCGATCACGATCGGCACACCCTCGGGCGCCTGCTCGGAGGCGTCGAGGGTGGTGCCGTCCTTCGAGGGCGACAGCCCCTGGAAGATCTTGCCGGCCTCCGACAGCCCGGTGAGGTCGAAGGTGTACTGCTTGCTCTGCAGGCCGAGGTCGACGAGCTTCTTCACCTCCGGGAACTTCTCCGCGTTGGTCTTCGGGATCGGGAGCAGCTTGTTCCAGTCGACGCCGAGCGACTCGAGCGCCTTCGCGTAGGCGTTCTCGTGCGCCTGGTCGCGCACGATCAGGTAGGAGATGGTGGAGCGGGCGGTCTTGTTGGCGGTCATCTCGTAGATGCGGCTCTTCTGCAGGCGTCCCGTGGACTCGAGCATGAGGTTGTACAGCAGGTCGAGAACGAGGTTGCCCGAGTTGTAGACGTAGCTGCCGAGCCAGGGGTTGCCGACGGCGTCGACCGGCAGGGCGCCCTGCGCGCCGACGAGGTAGTGGTGGATGTTGCCGGTGTCGAGCGCGATGTTGAGCGGCGTCGCGCCGCCGGCGCCCGGGGTGTCGAGCGGGTCGGTGAGCTTGCCGTTGTAGCGCGGGGAGCCGTCGAGCAGGCGGGAGATCGTGGTGCCGATGAGCTCGACGTGGCTGATCTCCTCGGTACCGATGCCCTGGATGAGGTCGCGGTACGGCTTCGCCGCCGGGCCGCGGAAGTTCATGCTCTGGAACAGGTACTGCATCATGGTGCGCATCTCGCCGAACTGTCCGCCGAGGCCCTCCTGCAGCGCGTTCGCGGCCGCCGGATCCGGCTCGTCCTGAGCGATGTCGTGAATCAGGTTCTGTACGTGGAAGTACATCTATGCCTCCAAGGGATTGTGACGGCGCTCTGTCGTCCTTTCCACTGTGCGCCCGCTTCCCCCGGACGCGTCGAAAGACCAGCCCCCTTGCACATTCGGCCTCCGCGCGTGTTGAAAAGGAGTCACCGCGAGACGCGGCCGGCGCACCGCGCGCGGCGAACGACCTAGCCTCGAGGAACACCCATTCGAGGCGCCGCCACCCGCGGCACTCACGGCGAAAGGCAGCCCCATGACCGCGACCACCCCCGTCGTCTACGCCATCCACGAGAACCCGGAGTGGTTCGGCCCCTTCCGCGCCGCCTTCGAGGCCGAGGGGGTGCCCTACGTGGAGTGGCTGCTCGTCGACGGTGTGCTCGACCTCGACGAGGTGCCGCCGGAGGGTGTGTTCTGGTCGCGGATCAGCGCCTCCTTGCACACCCGCGGCCACGATCTCACCAAGGAGTACACGCGCTCGGTGCTCAACTGGCTCGAGGCGCACGGCCGCAGGACCGTCAACGGCCGCCGCGTGCTCGAGCTGGAGGTGAGCAAGGTCGATCAGCTCACCGCGCTGAAGGCCTTCGGGATCGACGTTCCGCGCACCAGGCCGTCATCGGCAGCCACAACCTCGTGGAGGCCGCGCGGGACTTCCCGACGCCGTTCATCACCAAGCACAACCAGGGCGGCAAGGGACTGAGCGTTCGCCGCTTCGAGAACGTCGCCGACCTCGCCGACTGGGTCGCATCCGCCGACTTCGAAGAACCGCAGGACGGCATCACGCTGGTGCAGGAGTACCTGCAGCCCGCCGAGCCCCGCATCACGCGCGTCGAGATCGTCGACGGCGAGCTCGTCTACGCCATCACGGCCGACACCGCCCGAGGGGGTTACCAGCTCTGCCCCGCCGACGCCTGCGAGGTCGACCTCACCACGGGAGAGCTCATTACGCCGCCCGGCGCGACGATCGCGCCCGTCGAGGGCCAGAAGCTCTTCGCGCTGCGCGAGGATTTCGCGCACCCCATCGTCGACCAGTACCGGGCCTTCACCCGCGCGCAGGGCATCGAGGTGGCCGGCATCGAGTTCATCGAGACGGTCGACGGCCGGGTCGTCACCTACGACGTGAACACGAATACGAACTACAACGCGGATGTCGAAGCGGCCTCGACGGTCTCCGGACCGCGCCAGATCGCCCGCCTGCTCGGACGCGTGCTGCGCGAGAACTACCCGGACGTCGCGCGGGCGTGATGCAGGCGCGGGCGGGGAAGCGGATGTGCGGCTAGCGTCGAGAGCATCACCCGCTTCCCCAGAGAAATGAGTCGGCATGACCGAGAACGACCCCTTCGCCCGAATCCCCGCGGTTCCGTCCTTCACCGTGACCAGCACCGATGTCGTCGACGGCGCGCAGGTTCCGCTGGCGCAGATGTCCGGCGCCTTCGGTGTGGAGGGCGGCGGCGACATCTCCCCGCAGCTCTCCTGGAGCGGCGCCCCGGAGGGCACGAAGGGCTATGCGGTCACCGTCTACGATCCCGACGCCCCCACCCAGGCCGGGTTCTGGCACTGGGCGGTCGCGGGCATCCCCGCCGATGTCACCTCGCTGCCGTCGGGCGCCGGAGCGGTGGACAGCGACCTGCTCCCCGAGTCCGCGTACCAGCTGCCGAACGACGCCCGCAGCCCGGGCTTCATCGGTGCCGCCCCGCCCGCAGGACACGGAGCGCACCGCTACTTCGTCGTGGTGCACGCGCTCGACGTGCCAAGCATCGAGGTGCCGGCAGAGTCCACGCCCACGTTCCTAGCGTTCAACATGCTCACCCACGTGATCGGGCGTGCCGTGCTGGTGCCGACCGCGGAGATCCCCGCCGCGTAGCCGCTACTGGACGGTCGCTGTCAGGCGCGCGACGTTGTCGACGACGTGCATCGGCAGCGGCCGGGCGCGCCACTCCTCGAGCTTCAGCTCGCGGGAGTGTGCGCGGTAGTCGTCCTCAACGGCGCGCAGCTCGTCGACGAAGGTGCGGCCGCGCACCATCAGCGACACCTCGAAGTTGAGACTGAAGGAGCGCATGTCCATGTTGCTCGAGCCCACGACCGCCACGTCGTCGTCGACGGTGAAGTGCTTGGCGTGCAGCACGATCGGCTCCTCGTAGAGGAAGATGCGCACGCCGGCGTCGAGGAGCGTCTCGTAGTACGAGCGCTGTGCGTGGTAGACCATGACCTGGTCGGCCACGGCGGAGGCGAACAGCTGCACCTCCACGCCGCGTTCGGCGGCGGTCGTGATGGCGTAGAGCATGGAGTCGTCGGGGACGAAGTACGGGCTCACCACCACGAGGCGGCGCTGCGCGCTGTAGACCAGCGCGTTGAACATGCGCAGGTTGTTCTCCTTGTCGAAGCCGGGTCCGCTCGGCACAACCTGGCAGTCGAGCATCGTGTCGGTGTCCACCTCGTGGATGGGGTCGGTCTCGCGTGCCAGCAGCTCGCCGGTCTCGGCGAACCAGTCGGTGATGAAGATCGCGTTCACGCCGGCGACGACGGGGCCCTGCAGCCGCACCATCAGGTCCTTCCACTGGAGGCCGCGCTTGATGTTGCCCGCCTTGTTGTAGCTGGCGTCGACCATGTTCTGCGAGCCCATGAAGCCGACGGTGCCGTCGATCACGAGAACCTTGCGGTGGTTGCGCAGGTCGGGACGGCGCCACGCGGAGCGGAAGGGCTTGAACGGCAGCATCTCCTTGAACGGGATGCCGTTCTCGCGCAGCCACCTGCGGGTCGGGCGGCCCTGAGGGTTGAGGATGGTCGCCCAGTGGTCGTAGAGCACGCGCACGATCACGCCGCGGTCGTGGGCCGCCTTCAGGGCGTCGAAGAACGCGCGGGTCGTCTCGTCGCGGGTGAAGATGTAGAACTCCACGTGCACATAGCGTTCCGCCTTCTCTACCGCGCTCGTCATCTCGGCGATCGACGGAACGTAGTCGGGGAGCAGTCTCGCCTTGTTGCCGCCGACGAGAGGCATGGAGCCCAGGGTCTTGTTGAGCTCGACGACCGACTCGAACCATTTGGGCCAGGTCTCGTCCTTGCGCACGAGGTCGAGTCCCTCCGTGGTCTCGACGATGAAGCTGTTGATCTCGCTCTGCTTGTCGCGGCGGTCCTGCGGCAGCTTGCTACTGCCGAAGAGTAGGAAGGCGAGGGTGCCGGGGATCGGCAGCGCGAACACCGTGACGAGCCAGGCCATCGCCGAGGTGGGGCGGCGGTTGCGCGGGACGACGAGGATCGCGCCCACGCGGATGATGGTGTTGATGACCGCCAGAACGGTCGGAGCCGCCTTGAGGATGTTGCGCCAGTTCACTTCTGCCCGTTCTGGAAACCGCACGAACGAGCCCCCGCGTCTATTTTAGGGCGGGGCGGGCGGTGCGTCTCCTTCACCGGTCGAGTAGCCCGCGACGGAGGCGCAGCGTATCGAGCCCTCCGACCCCGTACGGTGGTCGCATGTCCGGCATCATCTACCCGCGTCCGCTCGTGCCCGGCGACACGATAGCCGTCCCCGCGCCCTCCTCCGGTGTGCCCGTCGAGCTCCACGACCGCTTCGATGCCGCGGTCGCCGCCCTTGAGGCCCGCGGCTTCCGAGCGGATGCGGGCGAGCCCGCCCGCCGCGGAGGGCTGACGCCCGCACCGGCACCCGAGCGGGCGGCCGAGCTGAGCGCGGCCTTCGCGCGCACCGAGGTGCGGGCGGTGCTGCCGCCCTGGGGCGGGGACCTCGCAATCGATCTCGTCGACCGGCTCGACTGGGCCGCGCTGGCCGCCGATCCCACCTGGTTCGTGGGGTGGTCGGATATCTCCACGCTGTTGATGCCGCTCACCATCCTCACCGGCGTCGCGACCGTGCACGGTGCGAACCTCATGGACGAGCCGTGGGAACTGCCGGAGGAGTTCACCCGCTGGACCGACATCGTGTCCGCTGTACCGGGCGCGACCATCGAGCAGCGCTCGGCGCCACGGCGGCGCTCGCGCCCCTGGGGCGCCTGGGCGGACGAGCCCCTCGGCCGCGACGACGCCTACCAGGAGCCGACCGGGTGGAGGCTGCTCGAGAGCGAGCCTCCGGAGTTGCGCGTGAGCGGACGCCTGATCGGCGGCTGCCTCGAGACGGTCTCCCTGCTCGCCGGATCGCCGGCCGGAGACGTCCGCGGCTTCGCCGAGCGACATGCGCCGGAGGGGCTGATCGTGTACCTCGAGGTCTCGCAGTCCGATGCCGTGACCGCCGCCCGACTGCTCGTCTCGCTGCGACTCGCGGGGTGGTTCGAACGTGCGAACGCCGTTCTCGTCGGACGCACCTCGGCGGAGCCGGGCCCGGAACTGAGCCACCGCGACGCCGTGCACGCGGCACTCGGCGACCTCGGAATCCCCGTGATCCTCGATGTCGACGCGGGGCACCAGCCGCCGCAGATGCCGCTCGTGAACGGCGCGCTCGCCGAAGTGGTGCTGCGAGGAGACGGCGCAGTCATCCGCCAGCGTCTGGTGGAGTAGTCGCCAGCCGACTACGTGACGGGCGGTTGTGGTGGCCGGGTGATCGCGTTCACGACCAACCGCCGGCTCGCTCGCCGCCGCGCAGTGCGCGGCTGACCCGCGACTCGAGACGCGCACCCTCGACAGGAGAAGAGGCCCGAAAGCGCCCCGGAACTCCTGTCGGGGGTGCGGGTGCGCCCGGAACTCCTGTCGTGGGTGCCGGTGCCGCTACCCCCGACGCCGTGTGACCAGCGCGTCGATCGCGGCGGCGGCCAGCAGCACCAGCGATCCGCCGCCGAGCGCGAATCCGGCGGCCGCCGAGCTGATCACGCCCTCGGTCTCCGGCGAGGTGAGGTAGCCGAGCGAGAGCACCCCGGCCACGACGCCGACCCCCGCGCTGATCAGCTGACGGATCAGCCCGCTCAGCAGCCGCCGGTCGCGGCGGTCGGCCAGCAGCCGGATGTTCACGTTCAGCCGGCCGGTCTCCACCGCCTGCCCGATCCGGTCGATGCGCCGGGGCAGGCGGCGCACACTCGGAAGCAGCGACAGCAGCTCGGTGGTGAGCAGCGCGCGCACGTTGTCGGGCGCCATCTGGTCGCCGATCTGCTCGGTGGCGAGCGAACGCGCCTCCTCCAGCAGGTCGAACTCGGGAACGGTGGTGCGCAGCGTGCCCTCGAGGATCGCGAACGCGCGCCCGGCGGCGATCAGCTCGGCGGGAACGGTCATGCCGTACTTCGCGATCACGGCCACCAGCGCGTCGACCGTGCTGACGTCGACGCGCGAGCCAGGCCCGAGCTCGTAGCCGATGAAGTCGCTCAGCTCGCGCCGGAACTCGGTCTCGTCCGCCCCCTCGCGCAGCGGCGCGAGCGTGAGCAGGCCGTCGGCGATCAGCTGCGTGTCCGACTGCAGGTACGCGATCAGCAGCTCCTGGACCGTCTCCCGCAGTTGCAGGTCGAGCCGCCCGACCGAGCCGAAGTCGACCAGCGCCGGGCGCCCGCCGGCGAGCAGCATGATGTTCCCGGGGTGCAGATCGGCGTGATAGACGCCGTCGAAGACGATCTGGCGGATGAAGGCGCGCAAGACCACGAGCATGGCCGCGCTCGAGCGTGGCTGGTTCTCGCGCGGGCCCTCGTTCCACGAACTGAGGGTGTCGCCCTCGAGGAACTCCATCACGAGCACCCGGTCGGAGGAGAGCGAGTCGAACAGCTCAGGCAGGCGCAGCTCGTCGGCCCGGGGCGAGCGCAGCTGCATCGCGCGCATGGCCGTGAGGTTGCGGGCCTCGAGCCGGAAGTCGAGCTGGCGGTTCAGGTCGGCGGCGTACTGCTCGGCCACCTGGGTGATGCCGAGCGTCTTCGCCTCGCGCGATGCGCGGGCCAGCAGCTTCGTCACCCGCAGGGCGATCTCGACGTCGCGCCGCACGGCATCCGCTATACCCGGACGCTGCACCTTCACCGCGACGACGCCCCCGCCGATCAGGGTGGCCCGGTGCACCTGCGCGATCGATGCGGCAGCCACCGGCTCGGGCGCGAAGGCGGAGAAGACGCTCGCGATCGGAGCGCCGAACTCCTCCTCGAGCATGGCCTCCACCTCGTTCCAGGGGGCGGGTTCGACGCCCTGCTGCAGGCGGGCGAGCGCGGTGACGAACTCGGGCGGCAGCACATCAGTGCGCGTGGAGAGCAGCTGGCCCATCTTCACGAAGGCGCCGCCGGCCTCCTCGAGCGCGCGCCTCAGATTGTCGGCCTGCACAGCGCGAGCGGATGCCCCGCTCGGCTCGTGCGAGAAGTCCAGTCGTCGAAACGGCAGCAGGGAGTAGCGGCGGGCGATGCGCACCAGCTCGGTGAATCGGCGGCCGCGTTCGAGCGCCGGCGCGCGTCGCACGCGGGGGTCTGCGGGGGCCAGTCGTGGGGCTGCGGTTCCGAGTGCCATGGGGTCGCCTTCCTGGAGCGCTGCTGCTGGGTCGTTCGCGATTCAAGCACAGCATCCTTCACGGCTGCCGGGCAGAGGCGAAAGGCCCGGAACTCGTCGAGTTCCGGGCCTGTCGCGGGGGCTGTCTACTGCTCGAGCTCGGCGTCGAGGGTGATCTCCACGCCGGTGAGGGCCTTGCTGACCGGGCAGGTCGCCTTGGCGTCCTGGGCGGCGGCGAGGAAGGTCTCGCTGTCGATTCCGGTGACCTCGCCGCGCACGGTGAGGTGGATGCCGGTGAGGCGGAAGCCGCCGTCGGGGTCGGGGCCGAGGGTCACGTCGGCGTTGACGTCGAGCGCCTCGATGGTGCCGCCGCTCGCGCCGAGCACGGCGGAGAGCTGCATGGCGTAGCAGGCGGAGTGGGCGGCGCCGAGCAGCTCCTCGGGGCTGGTCGAGCCGTTGGCGTCGTCGGCTGCGCGCTTCGGGAAGGACACGTCGTAGGTGCCGAGCTTCGAGCTGGTGAGCTCGACCTGGCCCTCGCCGGTCTCGAGGCTTCCGGTCCAGGCGGTGCGTGCGGAGCGAGTAGGCATTGTGTTCCTCTTTCTTGTGGGGTTGTCGTCGGGAAAGTCAGTCGAGCGCGCGTACGTGCTCGGCGAGGGTGGCGATCTGACGCTGCAGTGCCATCAGGTCGTCGAGGGGGAGTCCAGTGGAGGCGCAGATCGCGTCGGCGATGCGCGGCGCCTCGCTGCGGAGGGCGTCGCCGGCCGGGGTCAGGGCGACCTCGACCACGCGCTCGTCCGCGCTGGCACGCGACCGGGTCACCAGCTCCAGCACCTCCATGCGCTTCAGCAGGGGGGAGAGCGTGCCGGAGTCGAGGTGGAGGCGCTCGCCGAGGCTGCTGACGGTCGTCGGGCCCTGGTCCCAGAGCACCACGAGGGCGAGGTACTGCGGATAGGTGACGCCGAGCGGGGCGAGCAGTTCGCGGTAGCGCGCGGTGAGCGAGCGCGACGCGCTGTAGAGCGCGAAGCAGATCTGGTCCTCGAGCGCGGGAGCGGTGCTGGTCATGGTTCGACGCTAGCACAGTGTGCGCGATTGAGTTGTGCACAACCTATTGCCGAGAGCCGATTCGCGGCATATCGCTCTTCCCGGGGCGTCGGAACGACAATATGCCGCGACTGGACGCGGGGGGAGCGTCATAGGGGAGGATTCGTGACCAGTCCCGTTGTGCATCCGGTCTCGCCCGGCTCTGCCCAGATCGGGTCGAAACCGGCCTGTTCGACCGTCCCGTCTGCGTCACGCATCACCACGATGCAGTCGGAATTGTCTGTCGCCCTCATGGCGACGATCAGCCGACCACTGTCAACCACGGTATCGATGAAAAGATAATCCTCGGGGAAGGCGGCGAGCACGTCCGCCTTTAATGTCTTGGGCGTCGCGTTGGCAAGGGTGGCCGCGAGTCGATCGACTGCATCCTCGCTGACGCCGGTCCAGCTCAGCGCCTCGACCACGATCGAGCTGCCGTCTGGATTCGGTTCCGGCGAGACGATGTTCGCCGCGAAATAGTCCGCCGTGCGGTTCTCGCGGAGCCCGTTGATGTCGTAGGCGTACTCTTCGGCCAGCGTATGCGCCCAGTCGCGGGCCACATTATCGCCGTTGCTACCGCTGCCGGTGGCGCAGCCGACCAGGGTTATCGCGAGCAGCGCAGCGCTGAGTGCGGCTGCGAGCATCCCAGTCAGCTTCCCCGAGGCGCTCGTCTGCCCACAGGCGAGGATAGCTCGGAGGGTCACACCCGCCAGTATGACCGCTCACCCCGCATCCGCTCGACAACTTGCGGCAAACGGCTCTATCGGCGCCCGGATGGCGCAGTTTGCCGCAAGTTGTCGCGGTAGCGGCGGCCGCGGCCGCAGCGGCGGCCGCGGCAGCCGCCTCAGCCGGCGATGCGGATCAGCTTCTTGTTCACGAACTCCTCCATGGCGAAACGGCCCATCTCGCGGCCGGAGCCGGATCGCTTGACGCCGCCGAAGGGCAGCTCGGCGGAGTCGCCGAGCACGAGGTTGACCCAGACCATGCCCGCGTCGATCCCGTCGGCCACACGGAGGGCCTGCTCCGGGTCGGTGGTGTAGACGTAGCTGCCGAGGCCGAAGGGGGTGTCGTTCGCCAGGATGACGGCCTCGTCCTCAGAGGCGACGCGGTAGATCGCGGCGACGGGGCCGAAGAACTCCTCGTGGTAGGCGTCCATGCCGGGCGCCACATCGGCGAGCACGGCCGGCGGGAAGTAGCTCTCGTTGCGCGTGCCGCTCGCGAGGACGGTGGCCCCCTGGGCGACCGCCCGGTCGAGCTGCTCCTCGAGGCGCTCCGCGGCGGCGAGCGACGAGAGCGGGCCGAGCAGGGTGCCGTCGGTCATCGGGTCGGCGGGCTGGGCTGCGGTGAGCACCGCGGTGAACTTCTCGGCGAAGGCCTCGTAGAGGTCGTCGATCACGATGAAGCGCTTGGCCGCGTTGCAGGACTGGCCGTTGTTGTCGAGGCGCGCGTTCACGGCGTCCTGCACGGCGGCGTCGAGGTCGTCGGTGGAGAGCAGGATGAAGGGGTCGGAACCGCCGAGCTCGAGCACGACCTTCTTGAGGTGCCTGCCGGCGATCTCGGCCACCGCGGCGCCCGCGCGCTCGGAGCCGGTGAGCGAGATGCCCTGCACGCGCGGGTCGGCGATCACGGTCGCGATCTGGTCGTTGCTCGCGTAGATGTTCACGTAGACGCCGGCCGGGGCGCCGAGCGCCGTGGCCGCGTCGGTGAAGATCCGCTCGATCGCCGCCGCCGACTCCGGGCACTGCGGCGCGTGCTTGAGCAGGATCGTGTTGCCCGCCACCACGTTCGGGCCGGCGAACCGCGCCACCTGGTAGTAGGGGAAGTTCCACGGCATGATGCCGAGCAGCACGCCCAGACCGGCGCGGCGCACGAAGGCGGAGCCGCCGCCCTCGGCCAGCTCGATGGTCTCGTCGGCCGAGAATGCGACGCCGTTGTCGGCGTAGTACTGGTAGATGGCGGCGGCGAAGTCGACCTCGCCGTACGCCTGGTCGAGCGGCTTGCCCATCTCGCGCACGATGATCGCGGCGAGCTCGTCGCGGCGCTCGGTGTGCAGCTCGGCGACCCTGCCGATCAGGGCCGCGCGGTCGGCGACCGCGGACTTCCTCGACCACGTCGCATGCGCATCCGCTGCCGACGCGATCGCATTCTGCAGCTCGGTGTCGGTGATCTCCGGGTACTCGCTCAGGGTCTCGCCGGTGGCCGGGTTGATGACTGCGTAGCTGCTCATTCGTGACTCCTTGTATGCAAACGGTGCGGGGAACGGTCTGGGTCAGTCGGCGAGGATCTCCGCGGCCAGCCGCTGGCCGACGCGGATGGCGCCGTCGACGTGCTGGTAGCCCTCCGAGGCGGTATCGCTCGAGCCGAACCGCAGGGGCCCGACGGGTTCGAGCTGCATCGCTCCGTAGCGGGTGAGTCCGCCCAGATCGAAGCTAGCCGCGTAGGCACCCTGCGTCCACTCCTCCGCAGCCCAGTCGCTCTCGTAGTAGACCACAGGGTCGAGGGCCTCCGGTCCGTAGTACTCGGCGAGCGACGCGAGGATGCGCGCCCTGCGCTCGCCCGCGGGCAGGCGGAAGAGGGCGTCGGCCTTCTCGTCGGACACGAAGCCCACGAGGGTGCCGCGCTGCTCGCCGAAGTTCGAGTTGTCGTAGGCCTCGTGCACGATCTGGTACGGGCTGAAGGCGGTGCCGGAGAGGCCGGCGTCACGCCAGAAGGGAGTCGGGTAGCTTGCGTGGACCTTGATCACGAGGCCGAGCGAGATGTGCTGCTGCGCCTGCTGGCGCAGTCGGGGCAGCGGCGGCGAGTAGTCGATGCGGGAGTAGAGGTTGGGCGGAACGGCCACGATCACGTGGCGGGCCGTGACGCTGAGGTCGTCGGTGGTCACCGTGGCGCCGTCGTCGGTGTAGCGGATGCCGCGCACCGGCTGGGAGAGTCGCAGGTCGTCTGCGCCGAGTTGCGCCGCGAGTCGCAGCGGAACCTGCTGCAGGCCGCCGATGACGCGACGGTCGAGGATGAAGTCGGCGTCGACCAGATTGCCGAAGCTCCCGGCACTCGCCGCCATCAGCAGGGCCTGGAGCAGGGAGAAGGCGTGCGCGGGCTTGGTGAGCATCGCATCCGCTATGAACAGTGCGATGTTGTCCCGTGCCTCGGCGTCGTCGCTCTGCTGCTCGAGCCAGGCGCGGAACGACACGTGGTCGAACTCGGCCGCCCGCGGGTGCGCCCAGGGCGCAGCCACGTCGAGCGAGGCCACGAGTTCGTCGAGCAGCGCGATGAGGCGCTCGATCTCGGCCTCGGTGTGGGCGCTCGCCGGGAAGATGTCGCCGGTGAAGTGCTTGGCCTCGCCGTCGGCGCCGACGTAGACGCTCTCGCCCTCACGGTAGCGCTGGTAGGTGTCGAGCCCGAGACGCTCGAGGGTGTCGATCAGCGCCGTCTGATCGGGCGAGACCCACTGGCCGCCGACCTCGTACATCTGCCCGTCGATCTCGTCGGTGAGCAGGCGTCCGCCGACGCGGTCGCGCGCCTCGAGCACAATGACGCTCCTGCCGGCGTCGCGCAGTCGTGTCGCGGCGGTCAATCCGGTCGCCCCGGCCCCGATGACGACGACGTCGCGTTCACAATATTCCATGAAGTCAAACTACTAGTTTCGAAGCAAATTGGCACCCAAAGAATCGAATTCGCCGTTCGAACGGTTTCGCACAGATGTTTTCGTCGTTTTTCAGGCCTACCGCCACAGTGTGCGGGAGGGCTAGGCTTTCGATCATCAGTCAGTAACGCGATGGAGCCGTCATGACCTCTCACCCTCTCGACCCCCTGAGCGCCGAGGAGTTCCGCGCGGCGTCGGCGATCCTCGCCAGGGAGCGCGGGGTGGGCGAGGGCTGGCGCTTCGCCTCGATCGAGGCGGTGACCCCGGGCCGCGCCGAGATCGCGGCCTTCGAGCAGGCCGGCGCGGTGCCCGATCGGCTGGCCCGACTCGTGGTGCTGGAGCGCGCGGCGAACGCCACCTACATCGCCCACGTCTCCCTCACCGCCGACGAGCTGCGCGACTTCTCCCACGTTCCCGGCGTGCAGGCCAACTTCACGGTCGACGAGTGGGAGGAGGCGGATGCGGCCCTGCGGGCCGACCCCCGCGTGGTCGAGGCCCTGGCCAGACGCGGCATCACCGACCTCGACCTGGTGTTCATGGACACCTGGACCTACGGGGCCGCCGTGATCCCGGAGAAGTACGCCGGCCGGCGCCTCGGCTGGTCGGACACCTGGGTGCGGGCGCGGCCCGGCGCGAACCCCTACGCCGGCCCGGTGAACGGATTCCACTGCGTGATCGACGTCAACACGATGGAGCTGCTCGAGATCGAGGACACTCTCGACGTGCCGCGGCCTGAGGTGATGGGGGAGTACGTTCCGCACCTGGTCCCCGAGCGCATCCGCAAGGCGAGCAGCCGACCGCCGCTGAAGCCCCTCGACATCGTGCAGGGCGAGGGGCCGAGTTTCGAACTCGACGGCAACCTCGTGAGCTGGCAGGGCTGGTCGATGCGCGTCGGCTTCAATTACCGCGAGGGCATGACGCTCCACCAGGTGAGCTACACCGACGCGGGCCGCGTTCGTCCGATCGCGAACAAGCTCTCCTTCTCGGAGATGGTGGTGCCGTACCGCGACCCGAGCGTCGACCACTTCCGCCGCACCGCCTTCGACATCGGCGAGTGGGGACTCGGGTTCATGACGACATCGCTCGAGCTCGGCTGCGACTGTCTGGGGGAGATCCGCTATATCGACGCGGTGATGCACGACTCGGCGGGCCAGCCCTACGACATCCCGAACGCCTTCTGCGTGCACGAGGAGGACAACGCGGTGCTCTGGAAGCACGTCGACCACGACGCGGGTGCCGAGGTGCGGCGGATGCGGCGGCTCGTGGTCTCCTTCCACGTCACCGTGGCGAACTACGAGTACCTCGTCTACTGGCGCTTCTACCAGGACGGCAACATCGAGTGCGAGGTGCGCGCCACCGGGATCATGGTCGTGACGCACATCGAGGAGGGGCAGCCGCATCCCAACGGCACCCTGGTGGACACGCGCACCTACGCGCCGTTCCACCAGCACTTCATCGTCGCCCGGCTCGACCTCGACATCGACGGCACGGAGAACACGGTCTTCCGGTCGGAGACGCGCATCGAGCCGATGAGCGAGGCGAACCCGCACGGCCTCGCTCTCACGCAGCAGAACACCCCCATCGAGACCGAGGGCTTCGACGACTTCGACTGGAGCACGCAGCGCGCGTGGAAGGTGGTGAACGAGGGCTCGCCGAACGGGCTCGGCACGCCGGTGTCGTACAAGCTGGTGCCGAGCGGGGCGATCCCCTCCTTCTTCGACCCTGCGTCGCCGGTCTTCCAGCGCGCGCAGGTGATCGGCCACACCGTGTGGGTCACGCCGAACGACGCCCAGGAGCGCTGGCCGAGCGGTGAGTTCGTCAACCAGAGCCTCACCGACGAGGGGATGCCGCGGTGGGTGGAGCAGCAGCGCCCGGTGCGCGGTGTCGATCTCGTCCTCTGGTACGTCTTCGGCATCCACCACATCACCCGTCCGGAGGACTGGCCGATCATGCCCAGCGACACCGTGTCGTTCTGGCTGAAGCCGGTCGGCTTCTTCGACCGCAACCCGGCGCTCGACGTGGCGCCGAGCCCCGCGGCGCACTGCGCACCCGGCCATGACCACCACGATCCCGCCGACGGCGGACTCGTGCACGAGCACTGACCCCCGAAGGAGCACACCGTGAGCGCACCGAACTATCTCATCGCCTACGAGGCGACCGACCGCGGGCGTGAGGCGATCCAGCTCGGCATCGCCCTGGCGCGTCTCACCGGCGCCGAACTGCGCGTCTGCATCGTGATGCCGAGGCAGTCCGTGGTTCCCGCGAAGGTCTCCGCGGGCATCGCCGACTACCAGTCGCTGCTGCAGCGGCAGGCCGACGAGTGGCTCGTGCTCGCCGAGGCCCAGATCCCGGCCGACATCGTCGCCACCACCCACACGGTCTGGGCGGAGTCGACCTCCGAGGGTCTGCTGCGCGCGGCGGAGGGCTTCGACAGCGACCGCATCATCGTCGGCGCCGCACGCGCCGGACTGCTCGGACGCTTCTCGATCGGCAGCGTCGCCAACGGACTGCTGCACGCATCCCCGGTTCCGGTGGCTCTCGCCCCGCGCGGCTACCGCGCCCCGAGTCGCATCAGCCGCATCACCTGCGCGATCGGCACGCGGCCCGGCTGGGAGGCGCTGCTCGACTCGATGGTCGCGATCTCGGAGAACCTCGACGTGGACCTGCGCTTCATCACCCTGGTGCAGGTCGGAACGGCCCCGGTCGTGACCGCCGAGGACTCCCAGGAGCACCTCGCCACCGTGCTCGAGTACTTCAGCTCGCGCGCCACCTTCCTCGGTACGCCCACCACCGAGGTGGGCGAGGGCGACAACATCGAGGACGCCGTCGACGCCATGGACTGGCGCAGCGACGAGATCGTCTTCGTCGGTTCCAGCCGCCTCGCCTCGCCGAGCAGGCTCTTCCTCGGCAGCACCGCCAACCGCATGCTGCGCACCCTGCCGGTGCCGCTCATCGTGGTGCCGAATGTCTGACGCGCCGCGCACGGATTCCGCCCCGGCGAGCGATTCGCAGAGAGCGGATGAGGCGACGGGTCTCTCCTCCAAGGGTCTCTCCGCCGGCTCGATCGGCCTCCTCGGAGCGACGGTCATCGGCATCAGCTGCATCGCCCCGGCCTACACGCTCACGGCCTCGCTCGGCCCGACCGTGGCCGCGGTGGGCACGCAGATGCCCGGGATCTTCCTGGTCGGCTTCATCCCGATGCTGCTCGTGGCGCTCGGCTACCGCGAGCTGAACAAGGCGATGCCCGACAGCGGAACCTCGTTCACCTGGGCGACCCGCGCCTTCGGGCCGTGGATCGGCTGGCTGGGCGGCTGGGGGCTCATCGTCGCGACGGTGGTGGTCCTGTCGAATCTGGCCGGGATCGCGGTGGACTTCCTCTATCTGGCGATTGCGCAGATCGCCGGGGATCCGGCGATCGCCGACCTGGCCTCGAACGTCGGCATCAACATCGCCACCTGTCTGGTGTTCATGGTGGCCGCCTGTTACATCTCCTACCGGGGCATGGAGACCACGAAGGCCGTGCAGTACGTGCTGGTGGCGTTCCAGCTGATCGTGCTGGTGTGGTTCAGTGTCGCGGCCATCTCGCTGTTCTCCAACGGCGGGGCCTTCGACGCGCTGGCCTTCAGCCCGGAGTGGTTCAACCCCTTCGCGCTGCCGTCGTTCTCGGCGTTCGCGGCGGGAGTCTCGCTCTCGATCTTCATCTTCTGGGGCTGGGACGTGACCCTCACCATGAACGAGGAGACCAAGAACCCGGAGACCACGCCGGGACGCGCGGCGACCCTCACCGTGGCGATCATCTTCGTGCTCTACATCCTCGTGGCGGTGGCCAGCCTGATGTTCGCGGGCATCGGGACCGGCGAGCTGGGACTGGGCAACGAAGACATCCAGGGGAACGTCTTCGCGGCGCTCGCGGGACCGGTGATGGGACCCTTCGCGATCCTCATGTCGCTCGCGGTGCTGTCGAGTTCGGCGGCCTCGCTGCAGTCCACCTTCGTGGGCCCGGCGCGCACCATGCTCGCGATGGGGCACTACCAGGCCTTCCCGAAGCGCTTCGCGGCGATCAGCCCGCGCTTCAAGAGCCCGAGCTTCGCCACCATCATCGCGGCGGTCGTGGCCTGGGGCTTCTACGCGGTGATGCGGGTGCTGAGCACCGACGTGCTCACCGACACGATCCTCACCCTCGGCATGATGATCTGCTTCTACTACGGTGTCACGGCGCTGGCCTGCGTCTACTACTTCCGCAGGGTGGCGTTCGCCTCGGTGCGCAACTTCTTCTTCAAGTTCCTCGCGCCGCTCGTGGGCGGTGTGATCCTCGCCGTCATCTTCGTCACGACGCTGCTGGACTCCATGGACCCCGACTACGGCAGCGGCTCGAAGATCGGGGAGACCGGCCTGGTGTTCGTCCTCGGCGTGTTCCTGCTGGCCAGCGGTGTGGTGCTGATGTTCGTGATGCGGGCGGTGAACCCGGCGTTCTTCACCGGCAGGACGCTGCGGAGGGGCGAGGGACGGGAGTAGCGCTCGCGCGCCGGACAGGACGTTCGGGGGCGCGCGTGCACTCAACAGGAGGAACAGGAGCCCAGGCGCCTGCCGTTCCTGTTGAGCGGCAGTCGACCGCGGTCAGCGGCGGCGGAACAGGCGGCGCACCCTGGCGGTCGCCCGGTCGAGCCATTCGTCGGAGTACTGGTTGGCGAGCTTCAGCGCCTCCTCGCCCGGGTTGCCGCCGGCGTTGACAGCCCGGATCGTGGCCTCGGCCCGTTCTCGCTGCAGCCGTTCCCGCTGATCGGGCGTGAGCTGCTCCTCGTTCTCGGTCATGCGGCCACGGTACGCCCGACCCGGTTGCCCGCGCCATCCGCGCCATCCGCGCACGACGCGACCGGTCGCGGAGGTGAGGCGACCGCATACTGGGGGACATGACATCCGCCCCCGCCCTGGTTCCGGAACTGCTGGTCACGGAGCTCGCGGCCAGCCTCGACTTCTGGGTGGGGCTCTGCGGCTTCGAGGTCCGGTACGAGCGGATGGACGAGGGCTTCGCCGCCATCGCGCTCGGGTCGGCCCACGTCATGCTCGACCAGATCGGTCTCGGGCGCGACTGGGTGCCGGCCCCGCTCGAGCGCCCGCTCGGCCGCGGCGTGAATTTCGAGATCGCGGTGCCCTCGATCGATCCGCTGCTCGGGCGCCTCACCGCGGCGGGCTGGCCGCTGTTCCTGGCGCCGGAGGAGAAGACGTACCGCACGGGAGGCACCGAGGTGCGGGTGGGGCAGTTCCTGGTGCAGGATCCGGACGGCTACCTGCTGCGCTTCACCTCTCGCGTGGGCTGACTGCCGCCGGCCCGCTGTCGTTCTTCGCCTCCGCGCCCGGAATTCCGGCCGCGGAGGCGAAGAACCGCCGCGCAGGGCTAGCCGGTGACCACCGCGATCTCGTTCGGCGTCTCGTCGAGCGAAGCGGATGCCACGATCTCGCCGCTCGCCAGATCCACGGCGTGGATCGACCTGGTCGCGGGATCCGTGACGTAGGCGATCGACCCGGCCACGATCAGCGCGGGGTGGGCGTCCTGCCACTCGACCGGGCTCTCCCAGGCGTCGATCACCGGCGTGGACGACAGGATCGATCCCGACTCCACGTCGAGGGTGTGCAGCGCGCCGTCCGAGCCGAGGATCACGGCGTTGTCGTCGGCGTCGCGCGCGACCCCGCGCCAGGTGTACTCGACGCCGTCGGGCAGGTCGACGACCGTGGACTCGAGCGCCTCGGTGTCGGTCAGCACCAGCTGGGAGAGCAGGTAGCCCTCGGAGTCCGGGTCGGAGTTGTAGTCGCCGACGGTGATCGGCGAGGTCTCGCTGACGTACTGGTTGCCGGTGCGACCGTAGGCATCCGCTGCCGGGATCTTGGTGAAGGTCCCGTCGTCGTAGACGAGCACGCCGTCGCTGCAGCCGAAGACCGCGACCTCGTTCCGGGCCGCGCCCTCGCCGTGCACCGAGGGGCAGTCCTCGCTGCGGGCGAACTCGTCGCGCGAGGCGTCGAGGGCGCGCACGCCGGTGCGGCTGTCGGAGGTTCCGAGCGTGGAGAGCAGCGTGCCGTCCCCCAGCTCGATCGCGACGCCGTGGTGCGGTGCCTCGGAGGGCACGACCTCGGTCTCGGGCAGCTCCTCGGAGTTGATCGAGGCGGAGTCGACGATGATGCTGTCGCCCGTGCCGTCGGAGAACAGGATCGTTGTGCCGTCGTGCCGCACGACGTGTCCCGGTGTCGGCGCATCGAAGACGAGGTCGGTGAGCTCGGTGTCGCCCGACGCATCGAGCACTCGGAAGCCCTCGGCGGTGGAGACCAGCACGTGCTGCCCGTCGCCGGCCGGGTTGAGGCGGTTGAAGCCCTCGATCGGCAGGTCGGAGACCAGCTCGAGGCTGGAGCCGTCGAGCACGTAGATGCCGCCGTCGTAGGTGAGGGCCACGCGACTGCCGTCGCCGCCCGACGCGGCGGGGTCGGAGGGCTCCGCGTCGGGGGTGGTCGCGCAGGCGGTGAGGAGCAGGGCGGATGCCGCGACGAGTGCCGTCACGGACGTGCGCCGGGTGAGTGTTCGTGTCATTCGTTTCTTTCTGGGAGGGGGGTCGCCCGCTACGGGGAGAGCCCGGTTGCTATGCGCTCGGTGTTCGTGCGCATCATGGTCAGGTAGCTGTCGGCGCCCTCGCCGGACTCGGACAGCGATTCGGTGAAGAGCTCGACGACGGCCACGTCGATGCCGGCCTCGTCGGCGAGCACCTGCACGAGCCGGTCGGGCTGCGACGACTCGGCGAAGATCGTGGAGACGCCCGCCTCGTCGATGGCGTCGACGAGGTCGCGCAGGTCGGAGGCGCTCGGCGCGGCCAGCGTGCTGCCTCCCGGGATCACCGCGCCGACGATGCGGAAGTCGAAGCGGTCGGCGAGGTAGCCGAACACATGGTGGTTGGTCACGAGACTGCGCTGCCCGTCGGGGATCGCCGAGAAAGCGGATGCCATCCCGGCATCGAGCTCGCGGAGCTGCGCCGTGTAGGCGGCCGCGTTGGCCGTCACCGCGGCGGAATCGGCTCCGGCGACATTCGCGCCCACCGCCTCCGACAGCGCCTCGACGAGGTCGATCATGCGCGCCGGGTCGGTCCAGAAGTGCGGATCGGGTGCGCCCTCGGCGTCCCCTCCCCGGTACGGCAGCACGTCGACCACGTCGCCGGCCTCGAGCACCGGCACACCCTCCGCGGCCGCGGCGTCGAGGTGCTGCTGCAGCCCCTCCTCGAGGCCGAGCCCGTTGGAGACGAGCAGGTCGGCGTGCAGGATGCGCGCGGCGTCGCGGGCGGAGATCTCGAAGGAGTGCGGATCGGCGTTCGGCCGCATCAGCACCATCACCTGTGCCTCGTCCCCGACGACCTCGGTGACGACGTCGCCGAGGATGTTCGTGGTGACGACCACCAGTGGGCGGTCGGCGGAGGGGGCGCTGCAGCCGCTGAGCGCGGCGAGCAGCGCGAGGACTGAGAGTGCGGCGACCGGCGCGCGCATCAGCGGCCCGTCTCGGCGAGGAACAGTGGCGACCCGGCGATCTCGAAGCTGCGCGCCACCCGGGCGCCGTCGGCGTAGTCGATCTCGTGGACGAGGCCCTCGGCGGGCGCGTTCAGGTACGCGCGGGTGGCGTCGACGGTGAGCTCGACCCCGGCGAGCAGCGTCGGGTCGGCGATGGTGGCGGCGAGCAGCGGTGCGGTCGCGGCGACGGTCGCGCCCGACACGGGGTCGAGCACGAGCACCCGGCCGTCGGCGGCGAGCGCCACGACGTTGCCGTCGCGGTCGTCCGCGGCCGCGGCCAGCAGCAGCGGAACCTCGGTGGGCAGCAGCGTTCAGCTGCGCTCGCGGGTGTCGAGCAGCCAGGCGCCCGTGGTGCCGGCGACCGCGGCCACGGTGGGACGCCCCGGCCGGCCCCGGAACGCGGTGGCCCGCTGCTCGGCGGTCACTCCCGCCGGGTAGGCGACCGTCTCGAAGACGACCGGGCCGTCGTCTGCCGTGGTGGCGAGGAGCGCGCCATCCGCGCACCCGAACACCGTACCGACGCGGGTGGTGACGGTGCCGGAGAATTCGGCGCACGCGGCGACGGTGTCGAGCGGCTCGCCGTCGGCGTCGTGCACGCGCACGGTGCCGTCCGCGCCGGTGACGAGCAGCTGCTCGCCGACCGGCACGATCGCCCCGGCGTGCGGGGTGCCGTCGATGCGGGCGAGCTCATCGATCGAGCCGGAGCCGAGGGCGTCGCGGTCGAGCACAACGCCGGTGCCCGTTGCGCCGAACCAGACGGCGGTGCGCGAGGTGCCGGCGACCACGGTGGCCGGGCCGTCGCCCGCGACGGTGCCGACCACGGTGGGCTGCGCGCGGTAGTAGTGCGAGTGGTCCTCGTGGTCGACGGTCCACACCCCGCTGTCGACGATCGTGACGCCGGCGGGCGACGACGCGAACACGAACCGGCCGTCGGAGCCGATGTCGGTGGTGTCGCTGAGGGTCGTGATGTCGCTGCTGCTCTCGGAGAGGAGGTCGAGCAGCGCGAGCCGTCCGCCGTCGTCGACGGTAATGATGTGCAGTTGCGGCTCGGTGGCCTCGCTCGCCCCCTCGACGTAGCCGTGCGGTCGGGCCGGCGAGGTCCCGTTCCCGGGCGCGGGGCCCGCGCAGGCGGCGAGGCACAGAACGGCGAGAGCGGCGATGGAGGTTCTAAGCAGGGGAGGCACGGGTGACTTTCCGGATAGGGGCGATGCGGGGAGCGAGCACGGAGAGGAGCGAGCGGATGAGGGTGGAGACTGCAGCGAGCCCGATCGCGACGGCCGCGATGGACGCCCCGGCCGCTGTGGCGAGGTGCCACGAGGCGAGGAGTCCGCCGATCACCGATGCCGCGCCGAAGCCCGCGGCGAGCAGCATGATTGCGGGAATGCGCGTGGCCCAGCGACCCGCGGCCACGGAGGGCGCCAGCAGCAGCCCGACCACCAGCAGCGACCCGACCGCCCCGTAGGACGCGACCACCGCGAGCGTTACGAGCGCGACCAGCGCGAGGCCGGCGAGCCGTGGTCGCAGGCGCATGGTCGCGGCGATCCGCGGGTCGAAGGCGAGCGCGACGAAGGGGCGGTGGAAGAGCGCCGCGATGGCGAGCGTGGCGGCGAGGGCGACCGCGAGGGTGACCAGATCCGTCGAGCCGATCGCGAGGATGTCGCCGAACAGGATCGCCGTGAGGTCGGTGGCGAAGCTGCGCGAGTGGGAGACGATGATCACGCCGAGGGCGAGCATCCCCACGAAGAGCAGGCCGATGCCGGTGTCGTTCGAGAGCCGGCCGCGGCGGGCGACGATTCCGACGCCGGCGCTCATGACGACCGCGCTCGCCGCCGCCCCGGCGATCGCGGGGAGTCCGAGCAGGCCGGCCACGGCGACCCCGGGGAGCATTCCGTGCGCCATGGCCTCGCCGAGGAACGCCATGCCGCGGATCACCACCCAGGTGCCGACGACGGCGCAGATCGCGGCGACGAGCAGGCCGCCGCCGAGGGCGCGCAGCATGAAGTCGGCGGAGAAGGGATCGAGGAGCCAGGTCACGAGCACCGACCCTACATGAGAATGATAATCATGTGGGTTATGGTAGGGACGTGCCCTTCACCATCGACACCACCCGTCCCGCCCCGACGCTCGTCTCCGTGCGCGACCTGCATGTGCGGCTCGGCGAGGTGCACGCTCTGCGCGGTGTCACCCTCGAGCTCCGCGGCGGCGAGGTTCTCGCGCTCGCCGGACACAACGGCTCGGGCAAATCGACGCTGCTCTCGGCGATCGCCGGCACGCTGCCGCCGCGTTCCGGCCGCGTGCTGCGGGAGGAGCGCGTCGCCTTCGTCGTGCAGCGCAGCAGCGTACCCGACTCGCTCCCGCTGACCGTGCGCGATGTGGTGCGGATGGGTCGCTGGGCGCAGCGCGGATCCTGGCGACGCCTGACGGGCGCCGACCACGCGATCGTCGCCGAGAGTGTCCGCGCCCTCGGACTCGAGGGACTCGAACGCCGGCCGCTCGCGAGCCTCTCCGGCGGGCAGCGTCAGCGCGCGCTCGTCGCCCAGGGACTCGCCCAGCGGGCGGCCGTCCTGCTGCTCGACGAGCCGACCGTCGGGCTCGACGACGAGGCATGCACCCTCATCGACGCCGCGATCGCCCGGGAGGCGTCGCACGGCGTGGCCGTCGTGCACGCGACGCACGACGACGAGGTGATCCGTCTCGCCGACCGCGTCATCCGCTTGGAGGCGGGAGTGGTCGTCGACGTCCGGTAGCCGCGGGCCCGGGGATGCCTACCCCCGTCGCGCCACCTCGGCCACGATCGCCGGCAGCACACGCCGCATGTACGGCGCCCAGAGCGCGGCGACGATCGCGCGCACGATCCAGCCGCGGCCAGGCAGCGGATGGAAGGCGTAGGTCCAGCGGATGCGGGTGGCGGTTCCCGAGGAGCCCTCCGGTGTGAAGGTCCACTCGGCCCGAGCGCCCGAGACCAGGCGGCCGAAGAGCTTCTGGAACTCGCTCAGGTCGTAGCCGAAGAAGGCTCCCGGCTCGGTCTGCGTGATCGTCTCGACGACATGGCCGCCGTCGGAGAGCTCCAGGGTGCGGGTGTAGCCGACCACGTCCCACTCGTGCGGCTGGTCGCGCACCGCCACCACGGCGGGCAGCGGCCCGAAGCGCGGGTAGAACTCGGTGGGCGGGGTCTGCAGCGCGACGGTCCAGCTCGTCAGAGCGCTCGCCGGGGCGACGCCCTCGACGGCTGCGCGGGCCGAGGCGGCGGGTGCGGCGGATCGTGTCATGCCGGGTATTCGGAGCCGTCGGGGGATGCGGCGGGTCGGGCCGCGGTACTCGGTTCCACCACGCGGTATCGGGGAAATGCAAGATCTATGCGGCGGTGCGGGCGGGGAGTTAACTGGCCGCGAATTCCGAGTCCGAAACGAGGGGGTCGCCGTGCGCGCAAACGCGAGACTGTTCTGGATCCTGACCGTCTTCTTCCTCCTGCTCGCCGTGGTCTACACGGTGTGGTCGTACCTCTTCGACACCCAGGACCTCGCGACGACCGCGAGCATCACCGGTTCCGGCATCGACTGGGTCGGCACGGTCGGCCTCACGCTGGCCGGCATCGCATCCGCCCTCATCGCCTTCTACGTGGGCCGCACCCACGCGGCCCAGGGCGGCGAGCTGCCGGAGGACCGAATCGATGCCAACATCGACGACGGCGATGCGGAACAGGGCTTCTTCAGCCCGTGGAGCTGGTGGCCGATCGTGATGGCGGCCTCGCTCGGCCTGATCTTCCTCGGCCTCGCGGTCGGATTCTGGCTGGTGCTCCTGGCGCTGCCGCTGCTCGCGATCGCGGTCACCGGTTGGGTGTACGAGTACTACCGCGGCTACTTCGCGCACTGATCGCGGCTGCCGACGACCGAGTGCACGCGCCCGGGGCGGGCGCGTGCACTCCTCGGCGTCGTCGTACGCCGCGGCGTCGTGATTCCCGGGAGTTCGCCGAGCGCGGGAAGAATTCAGCATCGGGATGGTTGAACAACAGATGTCGATCGAATCGACATCCGTACAACGAAAGCGATCCCATGTCTGAAACCAACATCCTCGTCCTCGTCGGCAGCCTGCGTGCGGGCTCGACCAACCGCCAGCTCGCAGAGGCCGCCATCGAGGCGTCCGCCGAGGGCGTGAACCTCACCATCTTCGAGGGCCTCGGCGAGATCCCGTTCTACAACGAGGACATCGACATCGAGGGCTCCGTGCCCGAGGCCGCAGTCCGCTTCCGCGACGCGGTCGCCGCCGCCGACGCCGTGCTGGTGCTGACCCCCGAGCACAACGGCACCGTTCCCGCCGTGCTGAAGAACTCGATCGACTGGTCGTCGCGCCCCTACGGCGCCGGCTCCATCTCGAACAAGCCGGTCGCCGTGATCGGCACCGCCTTCGGCCAGTTCGGCGGGGTCTGGGCCCAGGACGAGGCCCGCAAGTCCTACGGCATCGCCGGCGCCCGCGTGCTCGAGGAGATCAAGCTCTCGATCCCGTCGTCGGTCATCCGCTTCGCCGAGATCCACCCGCGCGACGACGCCGACGCGCTCGCGCAGGTCGCCGATGTCGTGGCATCCGTTGTCACGGCCGTGGCAGACGGCGCTCCCGTCGCCGCGTAGCGGCCGCGCCCATCCGGGTCGCCCGCGCCTGTTCGAATCGGCGCTCGCGACCCGGATCCCCGCGCCGGCCCTCAGTACAGCGTCTCGCCCCGCGCGAGCATCTCCACGAAGGTGGCGATGCGCCGGTCCCGGGTCTCCGCACGCTTCGCCTGCTGGATCCGGTAGTAGATCGCGAAGCGGTTCTGGCTGCTGAGGCCCGCGTAGGCCTCGGAGGCCGCGGCATTCAGTGCGAGGGCCGCGAGGAAGTCGGGGTGCGGCTGCGCGTCGCGCGGCCCGTCGTATGCACGGTCCCAGCGGCCGTCCGCCCTGGCGCGCTCCACCTCGGCGAGCCCGCGCGGCGACATCCGCCCCTCGGCGATCATCGCCTCCACCGCCCGCCTGTTGCGCGTCGACCAGACGCTCTGCGGCCGCCGCGGGGTGAAGCGCTGGAGGTAGCACTCCTCGTCGCGGCTCTGCGCCTGGCCGTCGATCCACCCGAACTCGAGCCCGGCGTCCACGGCCTCCGCGTAGCTCAGACCCGGGGTCGGCGATCCCTTCTTCGCGAGCACCAGCCAGATGCCCGGCGAGGTGTCCTGGTTCTCCGTCAGCCACGCGCGCAGCGCCTCGCGGCTGGCGAAACGCATCTCCTCCAGCTCGACCATCCCGCCACAGTAGAACCGCGGCGGCACCGTTGTCTACTGGATCCGGCTGGCCTTCACGGTCACGTCGAACTCCTCGGGCTCCGCCGCCAGCCGAGCCGCCAGCGCACGGCTCACCTCGCGCAGGGTCGCGGGAACGGGGTGCTCGTCGAGCACGCAGATCGTGGCCTGCACCCGCCCGCTGGGCCCGGAGCGGGCGATGCGCACCAGCGCCTCGAGGCCGGGACCCGCGGGGTAGACCTCCTGGACCCCGGGGGTCGCGAGCACCAGCGCGGTCAGTTCGCGGGCGAGCTCGGAGTCGGCACTCATCGGGTTCCCTCACTCGAGGCGGTGTGGATGTCGCCGATCGTCACGTCGACCCTCTCGATCAGCAGCTCGGTGTGCCTGGCCAGGGCGGCGACGATGCTCGCGCGCAGCTCCGCGGCGAGCAGGGGGAGGCTGAGCCCCCAGGCGACGGATGCGGTGATGGCCACGACGATCGGCTCGCCCGGCCGGGTCACGTCGCCGTCGAGGGAGCAGCTCGCGATGAGCACACCGCCCACCTCGTCGCCCGCCGCGCGGATGAGTCCGCGCACCGAGCCCTCGGTGACGGACAGGGCGACGGATGCGTCGTCAGAGCTGATCGGGATGTCCCGCCCGGCCCGCGCCTCGCGTGAGATAGTGCCCATCAGGCGTCCGATCCAGGCGCTGTCGCGTTCCGGTTCGGCGTCCGCCTCCGCCTCGATCAGCGCCCAGGCCGCGGCCCGGAGCCGCTCGAGCGAGGCGAGCGCGATCTGGCAGCCGGGGGAGGACTCGATCGACTCGTCGCGCGGCAGCCGCCCCGCGTCGAGGTAGTCGCTCAGCTCCTCGATGCTGTGACCGTCGAGGTCGTCGCGCTCGAGGTCGTCAGGCGCCAGGCCGTCACCCTCCAGGCCGTCGTGCCGTTGGCCATCGGTCGGATCCGTCATCTCCAGCCCTCCATCTCGGTGACCAGCGTCTGTCGCGCCCTGGCCAGTTGTCCACGCACGGTCGACACCGGCAGCTCGAGGTCGGCGGCGATCTCCGCGTACGACGACCCGCCCACCTCCTTCATGATCCAGCACCTGCGCTGCAGCTCGGGAAGTCTCTGGAGCGCCGACGATAGCGCATCCATCTGCAGCGCCACCTCCACCACGTGCTCGGGGCCGCGGTCCACCGGGGTCGGTGCGTCCCAGTCGTCGATGTCGAGGTGCTGCTTGCGCGCCCGCATGCGGTCGATCGCCTTGTTGGTGACGATGCGCATCAGCCAGGAACGCACCGAGGCGCCGTCGCTCAGCTCGCCGATGCGCTGCCAGGCCAGCACGAAGCTCTCCTGCACCACATCGTCGGACTCGGCGTTCGAGCCGAGCATCCGCACCGCGTAGGCGCGCATCAGCCCGCCGTGTCGGCGCGCGAGGATCTCGAACGCCGCGGTGTCCCCATCCGCTGTTCGCGCGGCAAGCACCGAGTCCGACGCGTCGGCCAGCGCGAGCCTGGAGCGGGGTGTATTCGCATTCACAAAAGTTTTTCCATCAATTCCGTGACGAAATGCACTCTCGTCTCGTCTTACCCATGACTATCGCACAACGAAACTTCAAGGAGCAGCACAATGGCCAACACCACGTCCACCGCACCCTCGGTCACCGTCGATTCCACCAGCGCCGGCGCCACCGTCATCGTCGACAGCGTCATCGCCAAGGTCACCGGAATCGCCGCCCGCGAGGTCCCCGGCGTCTTCGCCCTCGGCGGCGGAGCGGCCCGCGCCCTCGGAGCGATCCGCGACGCCATGAACAACACCGACCTCACCCAGGGCATCAGCGTCGAGGTCGGCGAGACCCAGGTCGCCGTCGAGATCACCATCGTCGTCGAGTACCCGCTGCCGCTGCAGGTCGTCGCGAACGACGTGCGCGCCGCCATCTACCGCGCGATCACCGACCTCGTCGGCATGGAGGTCACCGAGGTCAAGGTGACCATCACCGACGTGCACATCCCGTCGCAGGACGACGTGGTCGAGACCGTCACCGAGACGAGAGTCCGATGAGCCACACCGTTCCCGGCATCTTCGTCGGAGCCACGCTCGCCCTCACCTGGATCGTCTTCGGATTCTGGGCATTCGTGTTCGTCGCCGCCGCCATGGCGGTCGGCGCTCTCGTCGCCCGCGTGCTCGACGGCAAGCTCGACCTCAAGACAGTCGCGGACGCCTTCCGCGGCCGTCGCTCCTCCTCGTGACCTCCGTCGCGGAGGGCACGGGCGACCTGCGCGGGCGCAACCGGGTGAGCGAGCGCGCTCTCCGTCGCGTCGCATCCGCTATCACGGCCGACGCGATGGGCGTCAGCCCGCGCGAGGTGACCGTTGTGCTCGCCGACGACGAGGGCCTGCTGGGCGTCAGCGCGCAGACGCCGATCCGCGTGCGCCCGCTCGGGGCACGGCAGGAGCCGGCCGGCAGCGTGCTGACCCGGGCGACCACCGCCCAGGCCACCATCAGAGAGCGGATGCTCGAACTCACCGGATCAGAGGTGGGTCGCGTCAGCATCCGGCTGACATCCACCACCACCAGCGAACGGGAGCGCGTCCTATGAGCATCGAGACCGGCACCGGCACCGCCGTGGCCGTCGCCGAACGGGACAACACCGCCGCCTACCGCCGCATCGTGCGCCGCGAGACGCACTCGCCGCGCTCGGGTTTCGCGATCAGCCTCGCCGTGCTGCTGCTGCTTGTCGCGGCCTGGCTCGTCACCGAGACGGTGCTCGTGCTGGTCGGGGCGCCGCCGCTGCTCTCCACCCCCGGCGCGCTCGTCGACTCGGCGCTTGCACTGCCCACCGCAGTGCTGCCCGCCGCCCTCGTGACCGCGGGCGCCGTCGTCGCCGTGCTCGGTCTGGTCTGCGTTCTGGTGGCCGTGCTGCCCGGACGCCGCCCACGGCACCACGGCGAGACCAACCGCACCGCGCTCGTCGTCGACGACCGCGCGATCGCCTCGGCACTCGCCCGCCGCGCCGCCCGCGCCGCCGGCATAGACCCCGACAACGTGATCGTCTCCGTCGGGCACCGCACGGCCGAGGTGCGGCTCAGCCGCAGCTCCGGCTGGACCATCGACACCGAGGCCGTCGAGGCCGCAGTCGCGAACGAGCTCAAGCGTCTGAACCTGAGTCCGGCCCTGCGCGCCACGGTGACCGTCGACACGCGAGGGGTGGTGGGAGCGTGAACGCCACCAACCGCGGCCTGAACCGCGTCTTCGTGCTCGTCGTCGGCATCCTCCTTATCGGCATCGGGGCGCTCGTCGCCGCCGCGGCCGCGATTCCTGAGTGGCTCGCCGCGTGGTCCGAGGGGTCTGACCGCGTGAGCGAGTCGCTCGGCCGGGCGATCGCATCCGCCCCGCTCGGATTCTCTGCACACAGCTGGATCCTCGCGGCCGGAGCCGGCATCGCCGTGCTCGTCGCCGTGGTGCTCGTGATCTTCGTGCTGCGGCAGGGGCGCGGGCACACCCGCACCGTGCTGCGCCGCGACGGTGACGGCGGCGAGATCGCCGTCGACGCCGACGTCGTGCACAGCATCGAGCGCGCGCTGCGCGACCACCCCGGTGTGGCCTCGGTCAGCGTCTCCAGCTACCGCGTGCGCTCCGACGGCGCCGTGAAGATCGACATCGGCGTGCGCCGCGGGGTCTCTCCGGCGGACATCCGCGAGGCGGCGGATGCCGTGGTCGCCGACTGGGACGCTCTGCTCGGCGAGAGCCTCCCGGTGCTGATCACGATCAACGCCGGGCTCGCGACCCGGCTGGCGAAGCCCACCAGCCTGCAGACCACAGCAGTCAAGTAGTCGCGCCCGGAGCGGCCCGTCCCCGCGAGGGGGCGGGCCGCTCCGGTGTTTCGGCGCGCGGGGCCCGCCGTGCCAGAATCGACGGGGCGCACGCCCACCGAACACCGATTCCGATGGAGGAACCACCATGACCGAACCAATCCGCTGGGGCATCCTCGGAACCGGCTGGATCGCCGGGCAGTTCGTCTCCGACATCATCGCGAGCGGTATGACCGTCACGGCCGTCGGCTCACGCAGCCAGTCGTCAGCGGATGCCTTCGCCGCCGAGCACGGGATCCCCACGGCCCACCCGAGCTACGAGGCCCTCGCCTCCGATCCCGAGGTCGACGTCATCTACGTGGCGACCCCTCACCCCATGCACGCCGAGAACGCGCTGCTGGCTCTGGAGCACGGCAAGCACGTCCTGGTCGAGAAGGCCTTCACACTCAACGCCGGCGAGGCGAAGCGGGTCGTGGACTTCGCGGCCGAGAAGCATCTCGTGGTGCTCGAGGCGATGTGGGCGCGCTGGCTGCCGCACATGGTGCGTCTGCGCGAGATCGTCGCCGCCGGAACCATCGGCGAGGTGCGCACGGTGATCGCCGACCACAACCAGAAGCTGCCCTCCGACCCGACGCACCGCCTGAACGACCCGGCGCTCGGCGGAGGCGCGCTGCTCGACCTCGGCATCTACCCGGTGTCGTTCGCCTGGGACATCCTCGGCGAGCCGACCACCGTTCACGCGATCTCCAGCCCGACCCCCACCGGCGTCGACCGCCAGACAGCGATCCTGCTCGGGTACGCCGGTGGCCAGCAGGCCGTTCTGCACACCGCATTGGACACGGCCGGCCCGACCACGGCATCCGTCATCGGAACCGACGGCTGGATCGCGATCGACGGCAACTTCTACAACCCGACCACCTTCACCGTCTACGACAGCGAGGGCGGCGTGATCGAGAAGTTCGACGGAGCCGTCGAGCAGCGCGGCATGCAGTTCCAGGCGTGGGAGGCCGAGCGCCTCATCGCGGCCGGACTCACCGCCGGCGAGATCCTGCCTCCCGCGCAGAGCGTCGCGATCATGGAGACCCTCGACGAGGTGCGCCGCCAGATCGGCCTGGTCTACCCGGGGGAGTAGCGCGCCCTCAGGTCCCGGCTCGCTCGTCTCGCTTTCTGTTCTGCAGGACGCGTTTCTGTTGTGCAGGACGCGCGCGGCGGAGCCTGCCTCGACCGTTCGCACGCTTCCGTTGTGCAGGACGCGCGCGGCGGAGCCTGCCTCGACCGTTCGCACGCTTCCGTTGTGCAGGACGGCCGTTGCACCCCGCGTGGGTCGTACCCGGCGTGCCCTCCCCCCCCCTCCCCCTTCCGTTCTGCAGGACGGGCGGTCGCTGCGAGGGCGTACGTGTGCAGGGTGCGTGTGCAGGGTGCGGATGCGGATGCGGATGCGGATGTGGGTGCGGATGCGGGTGCGGATGCGTGAGCACCCATTACGACTGCACTCCCGCACCTGATTGCTGCGAGATCGGAACACGAGTGGCCTGTTCGGCACCTTCGGACGCCACCGGACCCTGTCGAAGTGGCCAGTCGTGGGTCGAGTGAGCGTCCTGTAGAACAGAAGCCTGCGCGATGGGAGAGGGGTGCTCTGCGGTGCCCGGCCGATGTGCTCTGGGCGCCGCGTCGCGTCGCCGAGTTGCCGCCGAGCTGCCGCCGAGCTGCCGCCGAGTTGCCGTCGGGCGGCTGCCGTGGCACCCTGACGGTGCACCCAGATCGGAAGGATCTCCCCTTGTCAGACCACGCCCGCGTCATCGGCCACCTCATCCGCCGCACCATCCAGCTCGACGTTCCGCGCGAACGCGTCTGGGCGGCGCTCACCGAGCCCGAGCTGCTGAACCAGTGGTTCGGCGAGGGATTCGAGCTCACGGCATTCGAGGTCGGCGGCACCGGCCGGGTGATCTACGAGGACTTCGGCGACTTCCCCATCGAGATCACCGAGATCACCCCGCAGGAGACCCTCGCCTTCAAGTGGTCGGGTATCCCGGCCGAGGAGCTCGACGAGTACGGCACCCTGGTGACCTTCACGCTCAGCGGCGACGCCGAGGGGAGTGAGCTCACCGTGGTCGAGTCCGGCTTCGAGAAGCTCCCCGGAGGCACCCGCTACCGTCGCGACCGCCTCGAGCAGAACCGCGAGGGCTGGGATGTCGAGCTCGACGAGCTCGCGATCCTCCTCGAAGGCGAAGAGTCGGCCTAGGCCTCGTACAGCTCCAGCGGCGAGCCGTCGGGGTCGAAGAAGAACGCCATCCGCTTGCCCGTGTGCGGGTCGGTGCGCAGCTCCTCGTGACGCACCCCGAGAGTGTCGAGCTCGGCGAGGGCAGCCGCCACGTCGTCGACCTCGAACGCGAGGTGGCGCAGTCCGGTCGCCTCCGGCCAGGTCTGCCGCGACGCCGGCGTCGGGAAGGAGAACAGCTCCAGGATGTACGCACCGTTCAGCGCCAGCTTGCCCATCCAGGAGTCGCGCTCCTCGCGGAACACCTCGCTGAGCAGCTCGAAGCCGAGAACCCCGGTGTAGAACCGCTTCGACGTCTCGTAGTCGGTGGCGATCGTCGCTATGTGGTGGATGCGGTTCAGTTTCACGGTCGTCAGCCTGTCACGCCGGCGGGAGCCGGGCAACCGGCGCTCCCAGCCGCTGCCTTTATCATTGACCGGTGACCGAGCCACGAATCGAGCCCCCCGCGGAACACCAGCGCTCCCGATTCTCGCTCGCAGCGCTGATCCGCAGGCACCCGACCGCGTGGCTTGCATCCGCTCTCGGGGTCGTCTTCCTGCTGCTCGGCACGGGCGCCGTCGTCGCGGGCGCGGCGATCGAGAACGATGCGGTGCCCACGGCCGCCCCGACCACGAAGCCCACCGAGGAGCCCGAGGACGGTGTGCGTGCCGTTCCCACCACGCTCCCCGAGGCGACGCGACTGCGCACCTGCTCGATCAACACCGCCGCCGGCGACGGCCGACTGATGGCGCTCAAGGGCTCCGTGATCAACGCGGACACCGGCGAGGTGCTGTTCTCCCGCGAGGGCGACGTGCCCAACCGCACCGGCAGTGTGCTCAAGCTGCTCACCGCCTCGGCCGCGGTCGGCGTGCTCGGAGCCGACTACCGCCTCAGCACCACCGTGGTCGAGGGACCGACACCGAGCAGCATCGTGCTCGTGGGCGGGGGAGACCCTACCCTGAGCGCGAGCGCCAACGGCAGCGTCTACGCCGGCGCCCCGAAGATCGCCGACCTCGCCGCGGAGGCGAAGACCGCTCACGACGCCAAGCACCCGGGCACACCGATCACGGAGGTGATCGTCGACGCCAGCTATTGGAACCCCGCCGACAAGTGGGACCCGACCTGGAAGCGCACCGAGCAGACCATCGGCTACCACTCCGAGGTCACCGCGCTGATGGTCGACGGCGACCGGGCCGACCCGAACGCCATCACCAGCCCGCGAGGCACCGACCCGATCGCCCGTGCGGGTGCCGCCTTCGCGGCGGCGCTCGGTGGCAGCCCGACCGTGACGCTCGGCACCGCCACCTCGAAGACCGTGATCGCCGAGGTGCAGTCGCAGCCGCTGAGCTCCCTGATCGACTTCATGCTGCTCACCAGCGACAACACCCTCGCCGAGACCATCGCCCGGGTCGTCTCCGTGAAGTCGGGCCTCGACGGCTCCGCCGACTCGCTGCAGCAGGCCATCCCCGCCGCGCTGATGGCCTTCGGCCTCAGCGTCGACGGCCTCGTCATCACCGACGGCTCCGGCCTCAGCGAGACGAACGGCGTGCCCCCGGCCTTCGTCGCCCAGCTCATGGTGAAGGTGATGAACGGCGAGCGCGGTCTCAACGTGGTCTACAACGCGCTGCCCGTCTCCGGCGAGACCGGCAGCCTCGCGAGCCGCTTCACCGGCGCGAACGCCGTGGCGCGGGGCGCTGTCGTGGCGAAGACCGGCTGGATCGACACCGCGTACACGCTCGGCGGAGTGGTGCACGCCGCCGACGGAACGCCCCTGACCTTCGCCTTCTACGCGATCGGCGACGGCATCCAGGACACCGCCCGGGCCGCCCTTGACACCCTCGCGACCGGAGTGTTCAATTGCGGCGACAACCTGTCCAACACCTAGGGAAGGTGACCCGATGACCAGGGCGCTCTTCATCATCGACGTGCAGAACGACTTCACCGAGGGCGGGTCCCTCGGTGTCGACGGGGGGATCGCGGTCGCGACGGGAATCTCGAATCTTCTGGCGCAGCATCCGCTCCGCTACGACCACGTCTTCGCCTCGCGCGACTGGCACGACGCCACGAACAGCAACGGCGGCCACTTCGCCGAGGGGGCCGACCCCGACTACGTGACGACCTGGCCTTCGCACTGCGTCGCGGGCACCTTCGGTGCCGAGTACCACTCCGAGCTGGCGACGGATGCGGTGGACGTGCACGTGCGCAAGGGCATGGGCCGGCCCGCCTACTCGATCTTCGAGGGCACGACCACCGACGACGAGACGGTCGCGAGCCTGCTCGACTCGCTGCAGGTCACCGACATCGACGTCGCGGGCATCGCCACCGACTACTGCGTGCGGGAGAGCGCGCTGCACGCGCTCGAGTCGGGGCGCTCCGTTCGCATCCTCACCGACCTCGTCGCCGGGGTCGCCGCGGACTCCAGCGCCGCCGCGCTGGTGGAACTCGAGGCGGCCGGCGCCCAGATCGTCAGCTCCGACAGCGATACCGCGTGAACCATCCCGCGATCGGAACCATCGACGACCTCGACGACCTCCCGGAGGCGACCGAGGTCGTCGTGCGCAGGCAGAACCCCGTGGTCGTGCTCATCGGGCTCGTCGTGGTCGGGATCCTGGCGGCCCTCGTGGTGGTGTTCGTCGTCTCCTCGCTCACCGGAGTGGTCGTCGCGGGCAAGGAGGGCGCCCCGCCGCTGAGCCTCGCCGAGGTGGAGACCTCCTCGAACATCGCCTTCCCCGTGGGGTCGGAGGTGCTGGCGGCGTCGACCGTGTCCGGCGTCTTCACCGCCGAGGTGATGCTGCCCGGGGTCGAGCTGCCCGACTTCCCGCTCGCCGGCTATGCGGCGACGGATGCCCCGCCGGAGGCGCTGGCCGCGTCGGTCGAGGGGCAGACGGTCGTGCAGAGCTACGCCGCGTCGTCCGCCACCCTCAACGGGAGTGCGGTGCTCGTCGACCGGGACAGCCGCCTGGTGCTGTTCGTCGACGTGCGCGCCGCCGACTGATGCCCGTCATCGAGATCGACTCGCTCGACGACCCGCGCCTGGCCGACTTCGCCCACCGCACCGACGTGGCGCTGAAGAACGGCAGCCGCACCGAGCACGGCCTGTACATCGCCGAGTCGGTGCTCGTGCTCGAGCGCGCGCTGCGCTCCGGGCACGCGCCGCGCGCGGTCCTCGCGCTCGGCGGCAGCGTCGACGAGGCCGTCGCCCTGGTCGGCGACGGGGTGCCGGTCTACTCGGGACCCGCCGAACTGCTCGCCGAGCTCACCGGGTACATCCTGCACCGCGGCCTCATCGCGTCGATGCACCGGCCGGCACTGCCCGATCCGGCGGAGCTGCTGCGCGACGCCCGCCGCGTCGTGGTGCTCGAGAACGTGGCGGACCCCACGAACGTCGGCGCCATCTTCCGCTCGGTCGCCGCGATCGGCGCGGACGCCGTGCTCGTCACGCCGCGCTGCTCCGACCCCTTCTACCGGCGGGCGATCCGGGTGTCGATGGGCACCGTGCTGCAGGTGCCGTGGACGCGCGTCGGCGACTGGGGCTCGACCCGCGAGCTGCTCGCCGCATCCGGTTTCCACATCATCGCGCTCGCCCTCAGCGACGACGCCGTGTCGCTGCGCGACTTCGCAGCGGATGCGCCCCGACGCGTGGCGCTGGTGCTCGGCGCGGAGGGCACCGGTCTGACTGCCGAGGCCGTCGCGGCGGCCGATACCGTGGTGCAGATCCCGATGGCGCACGGCATCGACAGCCTCAACGTGGCGGCCACCGCGGCCGTCGCGATGTACGCGCTGGCGCTGGAGTAGCCCGCCGCCTCACACCAGCAGCTGGTGCTTCGCGAGCTCCTTGTACAGCGGGGTGGTCTTCACGAGCTCGGAGTGTGTTCCGACGCCCACGACGCGGCCGTGCTCGAGCACGACGATCTGGTCGGAGTCGACGACGGTCGAGAGCCGGTGGGCGATCACGATCAGCGTGCGGTTCTCGGCCACGGCGTCGATCGCCTCGCGCAGCATCTGCTCGTTGAGGCCGTCGAGCGACGACGTCGACTCGTCGAGCAGCAGGATCGGCGGCGCGGCGAGCAGCGTGCGCGCGATCGCGAGCCGCTGGCGCTCTCCGCCGGAGAGCATCACGCCGTCTTCGCCGACCGCGGCGTCGAGCCCGAGGTTGTTGCGCTCCAGCACCTCCATGAGGTTCACCGAGCGCAGCACCTCGACGCACTGCTCGTCGGTGGCCGTGGGGGCGCCGAGCAGCAGGTTCTCGCGGATCGTGCCGGCGAGCACGGGGGCGTCCTGCTCCACATACCCGATCTGCGAGCGCAGGTCGGTGCGGTCGATGGCGCGCACGTCGATGCCGCCCAGGCGCACGACGCCTGCCGTCGGGTCGTAGAAGCGCTCGATCAGCGCGAGGATCGTGCTCTTGCCGGCGCCCGAGGGGCCGACCAGGGCGGTGCGCTGCCCGCGCGCCGCGGTGAACGAGACGCCGCGCAGCACGGTGAGATCCTGCGGAGCGCGCTCCGGGGCGACCTCCGCGATCACCTTCTCGACCTCGTCCTTCTTCGCGCCCTCCGGATAGCTGAACTCGACGTTCTCGAAGCTGATCGCGGCATCCGTCGTGATCGCGGGCGAGGCCGTCGCGACGATCGCGAGGTCGTTCGTGCTCTCGTTCGGCAGGGCGATGATCTCCTGGATGCGCCCCAGGGCGCCGAGCGCCTGGTTCACCGAGGTGAGCGCGCCGAAGGCCTGGCCGAGCGGCATGATCATCATGAACAGGAAGAGGATGAAGGCCACGAGGCTCGCGATCTCGATCGCGCCGCTGGCGACGCGGAAGCCGCCGACGCCGAGCACGACGAGCAGCGACACCTGCAGGGCGATGCCGGCGATCGGCACCACGAGCGCGGAGATCTTGGCGACCTTGATGCCCATCTCCCAGGCGCCCTGGGCGTCCTTCTCGATGGTGGCGATCTCGCGCTCCGTGGCGTTCGAGGCGCGCACGGTGCGGATGGCGCTGATCGCGCGCTCCACGGCGGCCGCAAGGTCGCCGACCTTCTCCTGCTGCTTGCGGCTGACCACGCGGATGCGGCCGGACAGCGCGACGACGGTGACGATCGAGACCGCGATCACGGCCACGGTGAGGCCGAGCAGCACGGGGTCGATGATCAGCATCGCGATGAGTGCGCCGACGAAGAGCACGGCGCCGCCGATCGCGTCGACCAGCCCCTGCGTGATCACGGCGTAGAGCAGGGTGGTGTCCGAGCCGACGCGCGAGACGAGATCGCCGGTGCGGCGGGTATCGAACTCGCTGATCGGCAGGCGCAGGATGCGCTGCACCAGCTGGCGCCGCGCGGAGAGCACCACCGAGGTGCCGGTGCGCTGCAGCAGGTAGTGCTGGAAGCCGCTGAGCAGCGCCGAGACCACCACGAGCGCGACGAGCACCCAGACCAGGTTGCCGAGGGCGTCGCCGGCCTGCACCTTCTTCACGACCTCCTGCACCAGAACCGGCTGGGCCAGCGAGGCGCCGGCGGCGAGCAGGCTGAGCACCACGACCACGCCGAGCACCTTCTTGTGCTCGAGGAGGTAGGGCAGCAGCTGGCTGAACTTCGCGCGGGGGCCGTCGTCCTGCTTGCTGTTCCGACCGCCGCGGAGGCCGCGGGAGGGGCGTGATGACGCGGTTGTGCTCATGGTGTGCTTTCTCGAGGATGACGCTGCGGCGCCGGTACAGACAGCCTACGTTCGCCGCACCCGACTAGGGGGTGTCGCGCACCGGTGCCGACGCGGGCTCTGCGGAACCGGTCGTCGTCTCGGCGACGGCGGTGTCCTCATCCGCTTCGTCGTCCTCCATGCCCTCCATCACGGGCACGGTGCTGGCGAGCGGCACCTCCTTGATGAAGAACAGCATCACGACCGCGATGAGCATAAGCGGCACGAGGAACAGGTAGATCGGCGTGAGGGCGTCGGCGTAGGCCGTGCTGATCAGGTCGTGCAGCTCGGTCGGCAGCGCGTTGATCGCGGCCGGGGTGAGCGAGTTCGCCTCGGCGTTGTCCCCGGTGCCGAAGGTGTCGGCGAGCTGCGCGGTGAGGCGGGTGGCGAAGACCGAGCCGACGACCGCGGAGCCCACGGTCGCGCCGATCTCACGGAAGAACGCGTTGGCGGCGGTGGCTGTTCCGAGCACCTTGTGGGGCACCGAGTTCTGCACGATGAGTACGAGCACCTGGATGGTGAGGCCGAGGCCGGCGCCGAGCACGAAGAGGTAGACGCCGGTGATGAACGGGCTGGTGTTCGCGGTCAGGGTGGAGAACAGCACGAGGGCGACGCCGATGAGGACGGCACCGGTGATCGGCATCCACTTGTAGCGGCCGGTCTTCGACATCAGGATTCCGCTGCCGACGGCGGTGATCAGCAGGCCGGCGAGCATCGGCAGCAGCAGCAGTCCCGACTCGGTGGCGTTGATGCCGTTGGCGATCTGCAGGAACGTGGGCATGTAGCCGATCGCTCCGAACATGGCGACACCGGTGAGCAGGCCGGCCACGGTCGTGATGGTGAAGTTGCGGTCCTTGAACAGCGACAGCGGGATGATCGGCTCGACGGCCTTGTGCTCGGCGAGCACGAAGAGCGCGGCGGCGACGACGGTGATCACGATGAGCGAGACGATGACGAGCGAGTCCCACTCGTACTCGGTGCCGCCCCAGGAGGTGACGAGCACGAGGCCCGTGGTGGCGATCGCGATGAGCGCGGTGCCGAGGTAGTCGATGCGCGGCTTCACGCGGTTGGTGCGCTTGGGCAGTCGGATGAAGATCGCGGCCGTGACGATGGCGGCGATGCCGAGGGGGATGTTGATCCAGAACGCCCAGCGCCAGGTGAGCGAGTCGGTGAAGAGTCCGCCGAGCAGCGGGCCGACGACGGCCGAGAAGGCGAAGACGGCGCCGATGAAGCCGCCGTACTTGCCGCGGTCGCGGGGAGGCACGACGTCGGCGATGATCGCCTGGCTCAGGATCATGAGCCCGCCGCCTCCGACGCCCTGGATGGCGCGGCCCGCGATGAGCAGCTCCATGCTGGTGGCGAATCCGCCGACGATCGAGCCGGCGATGAAGATCGAGAGCGCCACCAGGAAGATCGTCTTGCGGCCGAAGAGGTCGCCGAGCTTTCCGTAGATGGGCATCACGACGGTGGCGCCGAGGATGTACGCGGTCGCGACCCAGAGCATGTGCTGCACGCCGTCGAGCTCGCCGACGATCGTGGGCAGCGCGGTGCCGAGAATGGTCTGGTCGAGCGAGGAGAGCAGCATCGCCACCATCAGGGCGATGAAGATCGGGATGATGCGGGGCTTGTCGGTCGTTGTGCCCGAGGCGGGGGCTTTAGCGGTGGTGGTCATTTGAGTCTTCCAAGAGTTCCGTGGTCGAGTGTGGTGATCGTGGTGACGGCGTTGTCGAAGAATGAGACGAGCTCTGTAGCGGATGCCGGTTCCCGGCTCCACCGGACGACCGCGAGACGCGCGGCCGCCGTGAGGGTCACGGTGATGGCGAGGGCGAGGTCCTCGCGCTCGATCCCGGCCGGCATGCCCTCCCGGGCGAGGTGGCGGTCGAGGTGCCGGGTGATCGACCCCTCGATGATGACGAGCTTCTCCATCTCCCGGCCGAGCAGCGCCGGATTCTGGGCGAAGACCTCGCGGCGGCGCTTGTCGGTCGCGACGGCGGAGTCGTCGAGCAGCGCTATCCCCGCGCGCACCAGGGCGACGCCGAAGGCGAAGGGGGTGTCGGCGGCGATGGCGTCCGAATCGATGTCCGGCGCCACCTCGTGGTCCCTCGCGATGCCGAGCACGGCATCCGCTTTGTCCGCGAAGTGGTTGAAGACGGTGCGCGGGGTCACGTCGGCGCGCTCGGCGATCGCCTCGATGGTGACGGCGTCGAAGCCGTGCTCGAGCGTCAGGTCGATGGCCGCGCTCTCGATGCCGAGGCGCGTCTGCATCTTCTTGCGCTCGCGCATGCCCGGTTCGGTGGTGTGCATCGGGCAATCATCGCACACTCGCTGCACAGTGTGAAACGTTTCGTGCTGTGAAGTGGATGTCAGTCGCGTGAACGTATCGGCGCGCTCGCGGTCGTGGTGTTCGCCCACCTCTCGCTAGGCTCTTGTCCTGTGCCAGCGCCCGTCATCACAGCCTCCCACCTGACCAAGAAGTACAAGGATTTCGCGGCCGTCGACGGCATCAGCTTCGAGGTCGCGGCCGGCGAGTCCTTCGGTCTGCTCGGGCCGAACGGCGCGGGCAAGTCCACGACGATGCGCATGGTGGGTGCGGTCTCCACGCGCACCAGCGGCGACCTGAGCATCCTCGGCCTCGACCCCAACAGTCACGGGCCGGAGATCCGCTCCCAGCTGGGCGTCGTGCCGCAGGCCGACAACCTCGACGCCGAGCTGCGCGTGCGCGACAACCTGATCGTCTACGGCCGGTACTTCGGAATTCCCCGCTCGGTCGTCGCCAAACGGGCCGACGAGCTGCTCGAGTTCGCGCAGCTCGCCGACCGCGCCAAGGCGAAGGTCGACGACCTGTCCGGCGGCATGAAACGGCGCCTCACGATCGCCCGTGCGCTCGTCAACGAACCGCGGATCCTGCTGCTCGACGAGCCGACGACCGGACTCGACCCGCAGGCAAGGCACATCCTCTGGGACCGCCTGTTCCGGCTCAAGGAGCAGGGCACGACCTTGCTGCTGACGACCCACTACATGGACGAGGCCGAGCAGCTCTGCGACCGCCTCGTTGTGGTCGACAAGGGCGCCATCATGGCCGAGGGCTCGCCCGCCGAGCTCATCCGCCTGCACTCCAGCCGGGAGGTGCTCGAGGTGCGCTTCGGCTCCGACCGCAACGCCGTGGTCGCCGGGCAGATCGCGGGGGTCGGCGACCGGATCGAAGTGCTTCCCGACCGCATCCTCGTCTACAGCGCCGACGGCGAGGCCGAGCTGGCCCACCTGCTGAGCCTCGGCCTCGAACCGCTCACCAGCCTCGTGCGCCGGTCGAGCCTGGAGGACGTGTTCCTCCGACTGACCGGACGGACGCTGATCGAATGACCAGGGCGGCCGTCTCAGACACGGAACTCTCCTCGGCTGTCGCCGCAGGCATCCGCCCCCGCCGTTTCGGCTCCTGGTACGTCGCCGAGCACCGCCTGCTCGGCATGCGCGCCTACGCGCAGACCATCGTCGCGACGAGCATCGGCAACCCGCTGGTCTACCTCTTCGCGCTCGGCGTGGGGCTGGCGAGCCTCGTCGATGCGGATCTCGGAAACGGATCGGGCGGGCAGGTCAGCTACCTGACCTTCGTGGCGCCCGCCCTGCTGGCGAGCGCTGCGGTCACCGTCGCGACCGAGGAGTTCACCTACCCGGTGCTGGCGAGCTTCAAGTGGAACCCGGTGTTCTCGTCGATGGGCGCCTCCCCGGTGTCGTCGGCGCAGATCGCGAACGGCACCATCATCGCCGTCGGGCTGCGCATCGTGGCGACCTGCCTGATCTACTTCGGGGTGATGATGCTGTTCGGGGCGGTGCCGTCCCCGCTCGGGGCGCTCGGGATCCTCACCGCGACACTCACCGGTGTCGCGGTCGGCGTGGTCATCATGGCCTACACGTCGACGGTGCTCGAGGACAAAGGGCAGATGGCCATCATCATGCGCTTCATCATCACACCGCTCTTCCTGTTCTCCGGAACCTTCTTCCCGCTCTCGACGCTGCCGTTCTACCTGCAGTGGATCGGATGGATCTCCCCGCTCTGGCACGGGACCGAGCTCGGGCGGGTGCTCGCCTACGGGCAGGCCGAACCGGTCTGGCTCACCGTGCTGCACCTCGTCTACCTCCTCGCCGTCACCGTCGCCGGATGGATGGCCGCGCAGCGCATTGTGGAACGGAGGCTGAACAAGTGACGACAGCACCACCCACCGCGCCGGTCGACGTCGCGACGCCGCGCAGCTCGCGCTTCCTGGGCTCGATGTACGCGGGCAACTCCCGAGCCGTGATCGGCCGCGGCCTGCTCGCCACGCGCAGCTCCAACTACTGGGTGGTGCTCAGCGGCTTCTTCGAGCCGGTGTTCTACCTGCTCTCGATGGGGATCGGGCTCGGCGCGCTCGTCGGCACCGTCGCGACCAGCACGGGGGAGGAGGTGCCGTACGCCGCGTTCATCGCGCCGGCGCTGCTCGCGGTCTCGGCGATGAACGGCGCCGTCTACGACTCCACCTGGAACGTGTTCTTCAAGATGAACTACTCCAAGCTCTACGAGGGCATGCTGTCGACCTCGCTCGGGCCGCTCGACGTGGCCTTCGGAGAGATCCTGCTGGCGCTGCTGCGGGGAGCGCTCTACGCGGTCGGCTTCATGGTCGTGATGCAGGCGCTCGGGCTCAACCTGTCGTGGACGGCCCTGCTCGCGCTGCCGGCCGTGCTGCTCATCGCCTTCGGGTTCGCGAGCTTCGGCATGGCGGTCACCTCGTACATGAAGACCTTCCAGCAGATGGACTGGATCAACTTCGTGCTGCTGCCGATGTTCCTGTTCTCGGCGACGTTCTATCCGCTGACCGTCTACCCCGTGGCGATCCAGTGGGTGGTGATGGCGCTGCCGCTCTGGCACGGCGTCGAGCTCGTGCGCGGGCTCACCACGGGCGCCCTCAGCGCGGCCATGCTCGGCCACGTCGCGTACTACGTGGTGATGATCGCGGTCGGGCTGGTGTTCACGACCAAGCGGCTGAAGGCGCTCTTCCTCGACTGACGGGCGCGGCGGCCGGCCGTCGCGGCGGTCGCGGCGGCCGTCCGCGGCTCCGTGTCGACAGGAGACCGGGTCGGGGATGGGCCCGTTCCTCCTGTTGGGCGTGCCGGGGTGGCGGTTCCTCCTGTCGGGCGCGCTGTAGCCGCCGTCCGCTCGCCGCAGGCTCCGAGTCGCGCGAGCCGTCGTCGGAGCCCGCCGTGAACGCGGCGATCGCGCAACTGTAGGGCCCGGCAGGCCTCAGCCGCGCAGCGCCCGCAGCAGCACCGCCGTGGCCAGCGCCGCCTCGGCGGCCTCCGCGCCCTTGTCCTCCTTCGAGTCGGCGAGGCCGGCGCGGTCGAGGCCCTGCTGCTCGTCGTCGAGGGTGAGCAGTCCGAAGCCGACCGGCTTGCCCGTGAGCACCGAGACCTGGGTGAGCCCGCTGGTCGCGGCGTCGGAGACGTACTCGAAGTGGGGTGTGCCTCCCCGGATGATCACGCCCAGGGCGACCACCGCATCCGCACCGGCGTCGAGGGCCGCGCGGGCGACCACGGGCAGCTCGAAGCTGCCCGGCACGGAGAGCACCGTCACCTCGGCGCCCGACGCGTCGAGCACCCGCCGCGCGCCGGCGAGCAGGCCGTCGGCGATCTGGGTGTGCCACTGGCCGGCGACGATCGTCACCTTGAGGCCGGTGCCGTCTGTATCGAGGGTGGGGGATCCGTCGCCGCTCACAGTGTCATTCCATTTCTGCCCGAGAGGGCGCTGTTGCCCGAGAGGGCTGCTTCGTCGAGAACTATGCTGCTGGGGAGGATGTGGCCCATCCGGTCGCGCTTGGCCTCGAGGTACGCCTCGTTGAGGGCGCCCACGCCGACGATCAGGGGAACCTGCTCGGTCACCGTGATGCCGCGCTCCTTCAGCTGGCGCAGCTTCTCGGGGTTGTTCGTGATCGCTCGAACGGATGAGATCCCCAGGTCCTCGAGGATCGCCACGGCAGCGCCGTAGTCGCGTCCGTCGGCGGGGAAGCCGAGGGCGAGGTTGGCGTCGAGCGTGTCGAGCCCCTGCTCCTGCAGCCGGTAGGCCTTGAGCTTGTTGATGAGGCCGATGCCGCGTCCCTCGTGGCCGCGCATGTAGATGACGATGCCGCCCTCGCCCTCGTCGGCCGAGCGCTGGATGGCGTCGAGCGCGGCGTCGAGCTGCGGGCCGCACTCGCACTTGAGCGAGCCGAAGACCTCGCCGGTGAGGCACTCGGAGTGCACGCGGATGAGCGCGCCGTTGGTGGGCGTGCCCGCGATGATCGCGAGGTGGTCGTAGCCGGTCATGCGGTCGCGGTAGGCGCGGAAGCGGAAGAGCCCGTGGGTGGTCGGCACGTTCGTCTCCACCTCGAAGAGCACCCGCGAGCTCTCCGGGATCGGGACGGAGAGCGGCACCTCGGTGTCGCTGAGCGTCTCCTGCAGGTAGTCGATGAGCGCCTCGATGGTGATCACCGGAACGCCCTCGCGCTCGCCGAGCTCGATCAGGCCGGGCAGGCGCATCATCTCGCCGTCCTCCGCCACGATCTCGGAGATCGCGCCCACCGGCACGAGCCCGGCCAGCTTGAGCAGGTCGACCGTCGCCTCGGTGTGGCCGTCGCGCTCGCGCACGCCGCCCTCGACCGCGCGCAGCGGCATGATGTGCCCCGGCCGGTGCAGGTTCGACGGCACCGACTCGACGTCGGCGAGCACGCGCAGGGTGTGCGCGCGGTCGGCGGCGCTGATGCCGGTGCTGATGCGGTCGGCCGCATCGACGGAGACCGTGTAGTTGGTGCCGCGCGGGTCCTGGTTCTCGGGAACCATCACCGGCAGCTCGAGGCGGTCGGCGATCTCATTGGTCATCGGGGCGCAGATGAACCCGGAGGAGTTGCGCACCAGCCAGGCCAGCCACTCCTGGCTCGCGAACTGGGCGGCGAGCACAACGTCGCCCTCGTTCTCGCGGCTCTCGTTGTCGACCACGATCACCGGGCGCCCTTCGCGCAGGGCGTCGAGGGCGGTGGGGATATCGGCGAGGCTCATGAGGAGGCCCTTTCGTTCAGCTGGAGCATGCGCTCGACGTGGCGGGCGAGGATGTCCGTCTCGATGTTGACGCGCTCGCCGACGGAGCGGCCGCCGAGCGTCGTGGCGGTGAGGGTCTCGGGGATCAGCGACACCTCGAACCAGTCCGGGCCGACGGCGCTCACCGTGAGCGAGACCCCGTCGACGGCGATGGAGCCCTTGCGGGCCACGAGCGGGGCGACGTCGGGGGAGAGGCTCAGCCGCACGACCCGCCACGCGCTCCCCTCGGTGAGCGAGAGCACCCGCGAGGTGCCGTCGATGTGGCCCTGCACGATGTGCCCGCCGAGGCGGTCGCCCACCTGCGCCGCGCGTTCGATGTTGACGCGCTGGCCGGCCGACACCGTCGACAACGTGCTCATCGCGATCGTCTCGGCCATGACATCCGCTGTGAACCAGTCGTCGCCCTGTTCGACGACGGTGAGGCATACGCCGCTGACGCTGATCGAGTCGCCGTGGCCGGCGTCGGAGACGGCGAGCGGGGCGCGCACGGTGAGGCGGGCGGCGTCCGCGCTGTTCTGCCAGGCGACGACCTCGCCGAGCTCTTCGATGATTCCGGTGAACATTGGGCTACAGGCTTTCTGTGGGACGGGCGGTGACCAGGAGGTCGTCGCCGAGCTGTTCGAACGCGGTGACGGTGAGCCGCCGCTGCTGGCCGATCGAGGCGACGCCGATGTCGCCGATCGCGGTTCTGGGGCCGCCGATGAGGGTCGGGGCGAGGTAGACGAGGTACTCGTCGACGAGGTCTGCGGCGACGAGCGCGCTGGCGAGAACCGGGCCGCCCTCGACGAACACCCGGCGGATGCCGCGCGCGAACAGCCCCTCGAGCACGAGCGGCAGGTCGCGGCTGTGCGTCTCGATCAGGCCGGCCGGGTGGGAGCGCAGCTTCGCGCCGGCGGGCACGTCGCGCTCACCGACCACCACCGGAACCGGCTGGTGCTCCATCAGCTCCCCGGCGTCGCCGCGCGCGGTGAGCGAGGGGTCGTCGGCGATCACGGTGCCGGTGCCGACCACAATCGCGTCGCTCTGCTCGCGCTGCTCGTGCACGCGCTGTCGGGCCGCGGTGCCGGTGATCCACCTGCTGCTTCCGTCGGCCGCGGCCGTGCGCCCGTCGAGGCTCGACGCCCACTTCACCGTGACCCAGGGACGACCCAGCCGAGTCGCGGTGAGCCAGGGGCGGATGAAGTCGGAGACCTCCGCGCGCAGCACCCCTCCCGAGACGGTCACCCCGGCATCGCGCAGCCGCTCGGCGCCGCCGGAGGAGTGGGCTCCCGGGTCGGACACCGCGTAGACCACGCGGGAGACGCCGGCCGCGATCAGCGCGTCGGAGCAGGGGCCGGTGCGGCCGGTGTGGTTGCAGGGCTCGAGGGTGACGACCGCGGTGAGGCCGGAGGCGTCGGCGACCTTGGAGAGCGCATCGATCTCGGCGTGCGCGGTGCCGGAGCCGCGGTGCCAGCCCTCGGCGACGACGGTGCCGTCGGCGTCGACGAGCACACATCCCACCTGGGGGTTGCCGCCGGTGACCGGGCCGTGGGCGGCGAGGGAGAGCGCGTGGCGCATGGCCGCCTCGAAACGCACGTCGTGCGCGGTGTCTGGTGCCTTCATCCGCCCTGTCCTTTGATTTCCTCTGCACAGATCTTCTGCTGAGGACGGACTCCGGGTTGTGATCGGTCGCGAGACCCGCACGACGGTCGCCCGTCGTGCTCGTGCTTCCTCCTATCCGGACTGAGAGACCTGAGAGATCTCATTACCGTCGGTCCCGGAATTCCACCGGGTCAGCCACGGTCTCGTGTGCACGAGACCGCAGGTCGCGGACTATCACCGCCGGTTCGGACTTTCACCGACCCCGGAGCACGTATTGCGTGTTGCCATACGAGTGTATCCAACGCCTCCGCGGCGCGGCTATTCCCGTGACGCCCGGAGACGTCCCGAGGAGTCCTCGATGAGCAGGGTGCGGGCGGCGAGCTCGTCGATGACCAGGTCGGTCACCAGGCCCGCCGCGAGGGCGCCGCGCAGCGCGGTGATCTTCGACGACCCGGAGACCACGCAGATGCGGCGGGCCACCGCGTGCATCACGGACGGGTCCGGCCCGGTGGAGCGCGCGTTGAGCGGAATGCCGTCGAAGCTGCCGTCGAGCCGGAAGAAGACGGTGGCGATGTCGCCGACCACGTTGGCGGCCTCGAGCGCCGTGTAGTCGTCGTCGTCGAGGTAGCCGCCGGCGTAGACGTGGCTCGGCACCTCCGACGAGGTGGAGCCGATGCCGAACAGCGCGACGTCCATGCGGCTCTGGATGGCCAGCACCCGCTGCGTGGTGCGCTCGCGCCACATGGCGTCGCGGGTGGCCGGGTCGTCGAAGAACGCGGGAACGGGGAACTGCTGCACCGACGCGGAGAAGGCGTTGCCGAAGCGGCGGAGGATCTCGCTCGCGTAGTCGATGCCGGTGGTGGAGGTGTTGCCCGCGCCGTTGAGCTGTACGATGCGGGAGTTATGGGTCTCCTTGCGGGGCAGGTGACGGCTCACGGCGTTGAGGGTGGCGCCCCAGGCGACGCCGAGGGTCATGTTGGAGTCGAAGAACGGCGTGAGAATACGTGCAGCGGTGATGGCTACCCGCTCGAGCCTGTCGATGTCGCTCGTCGCGTCCGGCACGGGCACGATGTGGGCGCTCACCCCGAACCGCTCGCGGAGATCGTGCTGCATCACCGAGAGGTTGTCCATCGCGGCGATCACCCGGATCTCGACCAGGCCGTGCTCGCGGGCGTAGGAGATCAGGCGGGATACCGAGGATCTGGAGGTGTTCAGCTCGCGGGCGATGGCCTCCATCGTGAGGTCCTGGAGGTAGTAGAGCTGGGCGGCCCGCAGCGCATCCCGGGACTTCTCCGCGGTCACCGCCTGGCTCGAACCGGCCTTATCAGCATGCTGCACGTCTGTTCACGCTCCTTGACCTATTGATGGTGCGTTCCCAGTATGGAGGTATGAACGATTCACAGTCGATGTCGACGTCCGGTACACGCGCCTCAGTTGCGAGCCTCCAGGAGCGCCCCCGCGCCCAGGTACTGGTGATCGGCGGTGGAATCAACGGCATCGCCACGTTCCGCGACCTCGCCCTGCAGGGTGTCGACGTCGCTCTCGTCGAGCGGGGCGACTACTGCTCCGGCGCATCCGCTGCCTCGTCGCACATGATCCACGGTGGCGTGCGCTACCTCGAGAACGGCGAGTTCCGTCTGGTGCGCGAGTCGGTCACCGAGCGCAACGGACTGCTGCGCATCGCGCCGCACTACGTGAAGCCGCTGCAGACGACGATCCCCATCTACTCCACCTTCAGCGGCATCCTCGCCGCACCGCTGCGCTTCCTCACCCACAAGTCGGGTGCGCCCAAGGAGCGCGGCGCCCTGCTGATCAAGGTCGGCATGGTGCTCTACGACTCCTTCTCGCGCGACGGGGGCACCGTTCCCCGCCACGTCTTCCGCGGCCGCAAGAAGTCGCTCGCCGAGCAGCCCAAGCTCAACCCGGGCGTGAAGTACACGGCCACCTACTTCGACGCCTCCGTGCACGAGCCCGAGCGCCTCGCCCTCGACGTTCTGCAGGACGGCCTCGCCGCCGGCGACACCGCTCGCGCCAGCAACTACGTGGAGGCGGTCGGCACCTCCGACGCCGGCGTGCTGCTGCGCGACACCGTCACCGGCGAGGAGTTCTCCCTCAAAGCCGACGTGGTCGTCAACGCCTCCGGGCCCTGGACCGACCTCACCAACGAGGCGCTCGCCACCCCGACCACCTACATGGGCGGCACCAAGGGCTCGCACATCGTGCTCGACAACCCGGAGCTGCTCAAGGCCAGCGAGGGTCGCGAGATGTTCTTCGAGCACAAAGACGGCCGCATCGTGCTGATCTACCCGCTGAACGGCAAGGTCATGGTCGGCACCACCGACCTCGAGGCCGACATCCGCGAGCCCTCCGTGTGCACAGACGAGGAGATCGACTACTTCTTCGACCTCGTGGCCGACGTGTTCCCGAGCATTCCCGTCTCCCGCGACCAGATCGTGTTCAGCTTCTCCGGCATCCGTCCGCTCCCGAAGCACGACGACCTCCAGGCCGGCTTCGTCTCCCGCGACTACCGCATCGTGGCCGGCAAGCTCGGCTCGAGCGAGCTGCTCAGCATTGTCGGCGGCAAGTGGACCACGTTCCGCGCGCTCGCCGCGCACATCAGCACCGATGTGCTCGCGCTGCTGAAGAAGCCGCGCACGGTCGACACGAAGAACATTGAGATCGGGGGCGGACGCAACTACCCGCGCACCCCCGAGGCCCGCGACAACTGGATCACCGCGCACGCCGGCTTCGTCGGCACGCCCCGCGCGACCCAGCTGTTCGACCGCTACGGCACCCGTGCCGTCGAGGTCTTCGACGCGATCGACGGCGGCGAGGACGCTCCATTGAAGAACAGCAGCATCTTCAGCGTGCTCGAGATCGAGCACATCGTAGCCACCGAGTCGGTCGTGCACTTGAGCGATCTGCTCCTGCGTCGCACCAACCTCGCCTTTACCGGCGACGTTACTGTGGAGCTATTGAACGAACTTGCCGATATCGCCGCCGGCGTACTCGGTTGGACGCAGGAACGACGCGCCGAGGAGATCCGCCTCGCGATCGCCCTGCTCGGCGATGCCCACCGAGTGCAGCTGGCCCCAGCTGCCGGGCTCGCCAACCAGTAGAGGAACCACCCGGGTCCCTACGAAGAAAGGTAGTCAATGTGGACAATCTAGGCCAGATCTTCCTCTCGGAGACGCTGGGAACAGCCCTCCTGGTGCTCCTCGGCTGTGGTGTGGTGGCGAACGTCCTCCTCACCAAGTCGAAGGGCTTCGCCGGCGGAACACTCATGATCAACATCGGCTGGGGCCTCGCGGTCTTCGCCGGTGTGACCGTCTCCTACTCCTCGGGAGCCCACCTCAACCCGGCGGTGACTCTCGGACTGCTGATCAGCGGAACCGAGCTGAGCTTCATCCAGGTGGTCGTGTACATCGCGTCGCAGCTGCTCGGTGGCGTCATCGGCGCGATCGTCGTCTGGCTCGCGTACAAGAAGCACTTCGACGAGCCCGCTGACGACGGCATCAAGCTCGCCGTCTTCTCCACCGGCCCTGCCATCCGCAGCTACGGCTGGAACCTCGTCACCGAGATCGTCGGAACCTTCGTGCTCGTCATCGTCATCATCGGCTTCAGCCGCGGCGGAGACACCGAGCTCGGCACTCCCGCCGGCCTCGCCGCACTCGGAGCGCTGCCCGTCGCCCTGCTCGTCATCGGTATCGGCGCCTCGCTCGGTGGACCCACCGGCTACGCCATCAACCCCGCCCGCGACCTCGGTCCGCGCATCGCGCACGCCATCCTGCCGATCCCGAACAAGGGCTCCGGCGACTGGTCGTACGCGTGGGTCCCGGTCGTCGGTCCGCTCATCGGTGGAGCCCTCGCCGGTGTCTCGTCCCTGGTACTGCTCCCCATCCTCACCTAGCACCGGCTGAGCCAGCCGAACCCGTTTCTCCAACCACAAGGAAGTGACTCAATGAGCAAGTACATCGTCGCCATCGACCAGGGCACAACAAGCACACGCGCAATCGTCTTCGACCACTCCGGGTCGATCGTCTCCTCCGGCCAGCTCGAGCACGAGCAGATCATGCCGAAGGCCGGCTGGGTCGAGCACGACCCGATCGAGATCTGGCGCAACACCCAGCAGGCCATCGGCCAGGCGCTCTCCAAGGCCGACATCACCCGCCACGACGTCGAGGCGGTCGGCATCACCAACCAGCGCGAGACCGCCGTCGTCTGGGACAAGACCACCGGCCAGCCCGTCTACAACGCCATCGTCTGGCAGGACACCCGCACGCAGTCGATCGTCGACCGTCTTGCAGCGGATGGCGGAGTCGAGCGGTTCAAGCCTCAGGTGGGCCTCCCGCTCGCCACCTACTTCTCCGGAACCAAGATCGTCTGGATCCTCGAGAACGTCGAGGGCGCCCGCGAGAAGGCGGAGGCCGGCGACCTGCTCTTCGGCACCACCGACACCTGGGTCCTCTGGAACCTCACCGGTGGAACCGAGGGCGGCGTGCACGTCACCGACGTGACCAACGCCAGCCGCACCCTGTTCATGGACCTCGAGACGCTGCAGTGGGACGACGAGATCCTCGCCGCCTTCGACGTGCCGCGCTCGATGCTGCCCGAGATCAAGAGCTCCTCCGAGGTCTACGGCACCGTCGAGTCCTCGTCGCTGTTGCGCGAGGTGCCGATCTCCGGCATCCTCGGCGACCAGCAGGCCGCCACCTTCGGCCAGGCCGCCTTCGAGGCCGGCGAGTCGAAGAACACCTACGGCACCGGAAACTTCCTGATCTTCAACACCGGCGAGGAGATCGTCCACTCGAAGAACGGCCTGCTCACCACGGTCGGCTACAAGCTGGGCGACAACAAGCCGCACTACGCGCTCGAGGGCTCGATCGCCGTCACCGGTTCGCTGGTGCAGTGGCTGCGCGACAACCTCGGCCTGTTCGCCAACTCGGAGGACGTCGAGGCACTCGCCGCGACGGTCGACGACAACGGTGGAGCGTACTTCGTGCCCGCCTTCTCCGGCCTGTTCGCGCCGTACTGGCGCTCGGACGCCCGCGGTGCACTCGTCGGCCTCACCCGCTACGTCAACAAGGGCCACATCGCCCGTGCAGCGCTGGAGGCGACCGCGTTCCAGACCCGCGAGGTTCTCGACGCGGTCAACGCCGACGCCGGGGTGGACCTCGAGGAGCTCAAGGTCGACGGCGGCATGGTCGCCAATGACGCGCTGATGCAGTTCCAGGCCGACATCCTCGGCGTTCCCGTCGTGCGTCCCGTCGTCGCGGAGACCACAGCGCTCGGAGCGGCCTACGCGGCCGGCCTCGCGGTCGGCTTCTGGGACGACCTCGCCGACGTCGCCCAGAACTGGCAGGAGGACAAGCGCTGGGAGCCGAACATGGAGCCCGACGAGCGCGCCCGCCAGATCCGCCTCTGGAAGAAGGCCGTCACGAAGACCTTCGACTGGGTCGACGAGGACGTGTTGTAGCCCCAGCGCCCCACGCGCAACTCAGGCAGAATCGTCGCCGCGGTCGCCCCACCCCTGAATTTCCGGGGGTGGGGCGGCCGCGGTTCTGCGTTCTGCCTGAGTTGCGATCGTGTCGGATGGGTGGCGCCCACTCCTCCACAGGGTTCCGGGTTGCACAGAACGCCGCTCGGGCCGTCGACGGGACGCGATCGGCGGCACCCTCGACCCATGGACGCCGTCACCGCTCTCGCCCGTCTCCGTGAACCGATCGCTACCCGCGCGCAGCTGCTGCGCGCGGGGGCCCTCCCGCACGACCTCACCGAAGCCGCGCGATCCGGTGCCCTGATACGGGTGCGACGCGGCTACTACGCGAGACCGGATGCCCCGGCGAAACTCGTGCAGGCTGTGCGAGTAGGCGGGCGGCTGGGCTGTGTCTCCGCCGCCGAGTCGCTGGGAGTCTGGGTGCTCGACCACCCCTTCGCGCACATTCAGATGCGTCACGAGGCCTCGCGGCTGCGCAGCCCCCGAAACCGTTTCCAGCCGCTGAGCGACGAGACGATCGACGGTTGCGAGCTGCACTGGTGGCCGATCAGCGGAGGCGGGTCTCTGCATACAGTGACGTGCGCTGACGCCCTGGCCCACATCATCCGCTGTCAGCCGCCCACGATGGCGATCGCCGCGCTCGACAGCGCGCTGTACCAGAAGCTGATCGGACCGAGACAGCTCGACCTCGTCTTCGACGCCGTTCCGGCGAAGCACGCGGGGCTGCGCACCCGGCTCGAACCTCGGTGCATGTCGGGTATCGAGTCGATCTTCCGCGTGGCGCTGACCGCGGAGGGCATCCCGTTCGAGGTGCAGGCGGAGTTCCCCGGCATCGGGCGGGTGGACTTCCTCGTCGACGGCTGCATCGTTGTGGAGACCGACGGAAAGCTCGGGCATGCCGACGAGGTGTCCAAGGCGCGCGACTACGCGCGGGATGCGGCGCTCGAAGCGCTCGGCTACACGGTGGTGCGACTCAACTACCTGCAGGTGGTCTTCCAGCCGGACGTGGCACTGGCGGCGGTGCGCGGAGCTCTCGCCGCGCACCGCCGCTCAGCACACCGGTGATCTCGCTCGCAACTCAGGCAGATCGTTAACGCACACGATCCGGACCCCCGTAACTACGGGCATCCGGATCGCGGCATTCGCAGACTGCCTGAGTTGCGAATCGGGGGGAGGGAGGCGCCTAGACCTCGTAGTCGATGTCGCGCGTCTCCTTGGAGATGATCAGCGCCACGAGGGTGATGACCGCGGCGGCACTGAGGTAGAGGCCGACGTACACCGGGCTGCCGTCGCCCACCGCGAGCAGCGCGAGCGCGGCCGTCGGGGCGAGGGCGGCGCCGAGGATCGAGGCCACGTTGTAGCTGATCGCACTGCCGGTGTAGCGCACGTTGGTCGGGAACAGCTCGGGGAGCACGGAGCCCATCGGCCCGAAGGTGAGGCCCATCAGCGCGAAGCCGATGATGAGCAGCGCCATGACGCCGACCGTTCCGGCGCCGAACAGCGGTACGAAGAGCGCACCGAACACGATGATCCCGGCGGTCGTGAACAGCAGCGTCTTGCGGCGTCCGTACTTCTCGGCGAGCGGTCCGGAGACCAGGGTGAAGATGCCGAAGAAGACGCAGCCGATGATGAGCATGATGAGGAAGTCGTTGCGCGTGTAGCCGAGGCCGGGCACGAACGCGGCGATGGCGGCGTCGGTGAGCGGCTTGCCCTTCTCGATCGCCGCGGCCTTCGCGGCGTCGAGCGACGAGGCCGTGGTGCCGTAGCTCAGCGTGAAGGCGGTCATCAGGTAGAACAGCACGTAGGTGGCGAGCATGATGAACGTGCCGAGGATGAGCGGGCGCCAGCTGCCCTTGATGACGCGCGCGAGCGGCAGCTTGGCCACCTCGCCGCGCTCGACGACCTTGGTGAAGGCGGGGGTCTCGACGAGCTTCAGGCGCACGTACAGGCCGACGATCACGAGCACAGCGGACGCGATGAACGGCACACGCCAGCCCCAGGACTGGAAGTCCGTGTCGCTCAGGTTGACCGACAGCAGCAGGAAGACGCCGTTGGCGATGATGAAGCCGATCGGGGCGCCGAGCTGCGGGAAGGTGCCGTAGATGGCGCGCTTGCCCTTGGGGGCGTTCTCGGTCGCGAGCAGTGCCGCGCCGCTCCACTCGCCGCCGAGGCCGATGCCCTGGCAGAAGCGCATCAGAACGAGCAGCGCCGGAGCGAGCACCTCCCAGCCGGGCGTGATCGCGGTGGGGAGGACGCCGATGATGAACGTCGCGATGCCCATCGTGAGCAGCGAGGCGACGAGCGTGCCCTTGCGGCCGATCCGGTCGCCGAAGTGGCCGAAGAGGATCGAGCCGATCGGACGCGCGATGAACGCCACGCCGAAGGCCGCGAACGACGCGAGCTGGGCCGCCACGGCGTTGTCGCTGGGGAAGAAGAGGATCGGGAACACGAGCACCGCGGCGGTCGCGTACACGTAGAAGTCGTAGAACTCGATCGAGGTTCCGATGAGACTGGCGAGGATGACGCGTGAGCGGGGATTGACGGGCTGTGCTGATGGCGCGACTGAGGCGTCGACTTGAGACATGAAGGTACTGCTCCGAATACGTGGAAACGCGAGAAAACGGGAGATGCGCGAGTGGCGCGAAAGTGGTCGCCGCTTGTAGCAGCCCCTACACCCTACGCCTGAACGGGAGTTGTCGTTGCTATTGCGCCTCGGAGAGCAGTGCGGGCAGCTCCCCGAGAGAGGCGATGATACGAACAGCGGATGCCGCGGCCCGCTCCTTCTCATCGTCGCCCGCCCGTCCGTTCCTGTCGAGCCACACGCCGCCGAGACCGGCGGATGCCGCGCCGATGGCATCGGTGTCGAGGCGGTCGCCGACGTAGACGGCGTCGTGCGGCTCGACGCCGAAGCGCTCGCAGGCGGCCTGGAAGATGCGCGGGTGCGGCTTGGCGACGCCGACGTCGCCGCTCGCGATCGTGGTGCCGATGCGCTCGCTCAGGCCGGTCGCGTCCATCTTCGCGGTCTGGAAGGGCAGCTCGGCGTTGGTGACCACGCCGAATCGCACCCCGGGGATGCGCTCGGCGAGCGCGTCGAGGCAGGGGAGGGCGTCGTCGTAGAGCACCCAGGCGCGTTGGTACTCGACGATGTAGCGGCCGAACCAGTCGTCGGCGTCCGTGTCGCTCGACAGGTCGAGTCCGAAGGGCTCCACGAATCCGCGGGCGCGGTGCCTGCGCTGCTCGCGGTAGTCGATCTCGCCGGCGAGGTAGCGGTGGTAGTGGTGCTCCTCGAGCTCGTACCAGCGGGCCAGCTCGACCGCGTCGTCCGCGGCGGCGAGGGCGCCGCCGTGCGCCGCGCGGTAGGCGGCCACACCGCTGGCGACGGCGCGGGAGTGGGCGAAGAGCGTGTCGTCGAGGTCGAACAGCACGACGCGCGGGGCGCTCACAGCGGCCAGCCCTCGTTCGAGCGCTCGCCGCGCGGCTCGTCGGTGTGGTTGTCAGTGCGGTCGTCGGTGCGCAGCAGGCTCGCGTGCCAGGTGTCGACGCGGTGGTCGCGGTGCACCGCCGACTGCCGCATCGTGCCCTCGAAGCGGAAGCCGTTGCGGCGGGCGACGATCGCCGAGGCGTAGTTGCCCACGAAGGACTCCCAGTGGATGCGGTCGAGCGCGAGGCCCTGCGGGTCGAAGGCGTACTCGACGAGCACCTGCAGCGCCTCCGACATGATCTTCTGCCCGCGGTGCTCGTGCCCCAGCCAGTAGCCGACCGTCGCCGAGCGCAGCGGCTCGTGCCGCAGCTCGATGAGGCCGGTCAGCTCGCCGCGCACGCGGATGCCCCAGATGGTGATCTCGGCGGAGCCCGCCGCCGCGGTCGCGTAGCCGCCCGTGAAGTACGCGGCGTCCTCGCGGCGGTACGGGGAGGGGACGTGCACCCAGCGCTGGATCTCGGAGTCCTGGCAGTAGTGCAGGATCGCGTCCGTGTCCGACGGCAGCAGCGAGTCGAGCGTCACGCGCTCGGAGCTGACGACGACGGGGATCATGCGCGGGGCAGGAAGCCGATGCGGTCGTAGACCCTGGCGAGCGTCGCATCCGCTATCGCCGCGGCGCGATCGGCGCCCACGGCGAGCATGCGGTCGAGCTCCGCCGGGTCGTCGAGCAGTTCGAGCGTGCGGGCGCGGATCGGCGCGAAGGTCTCCACGACGACCTCGGCCAGGTCCTTCTTGAAGTCGCCGTAGCCGCGGCCGGCGTACTCGGCCTCGAGCGAGTCGATCGTGCGCTCCGCGAGCACGGAGTAGATCGTGAGCAGGTTCGAGATACCGGGCTTGCCCGCCACGTCGTAGCGCACCTCGCCGTCACTGTCGGTGGTGGCCGACTTGATCTTCTTGGCGCTCCTGCCCGGCTCGTCGAGCATCCAGATGACGCCCTTGTCGGTCGACGCGGACTTGCTCATCTTGTTGGTGGGCTCCTGCAGGTCGTAGACCTTGGCGGTGGCCTTCTGGATCTGCGCCTCGGGGATCACCAGCGTCTCACCGAAACGCGAGTTGAAGCGGTTGGCGAGGTCGCGGGTCAGCTCCACGTGCTGGCGCTGGTCCTCGCCGACCGGGACGATCTGCGCGTCGTAGAGCAGGATGTCGGCCGCCATGAGCGTGGGGTAGGCGAAGAGCCCGACCGTGGTGGCGTCCGCGCCTTGCTTGGCCGACTTGTCTTTGAACTGGGTCATGCGGCTGGCCTCGCCGAAGCCGGTGAGGGTGTTGAGCACCCAGGCGAGCTGCGGATGCGCGGCGACGTGGGACTGCACGAACAGGGTCGAGAGCTCGGTGTCGATGCCCGCCGCGATGTACTGGGCGGCGGTGCGGCGGGTGGCCTCGCGCAGCTCCCTGGGATCTTGCGCGACGGTGATCGCGTGCAGGTCGACGACGCAGAAGATCGCGTCGTGACTGACCTGCATCTCCTTCCACTGCAGCAGCGCGCCGATGTAGTTGCCGATCTGGAGGGAGTCGGCGGACGGCTGCATACCGGAGAACAGGCGGGGCTTGGTGGTCATGGGGTCCAGTCTTTCACGACCGCGAGGCGTTAGATCGCGTAGTCGACGACCACCGGCGCGTGGTCGCTCCAGCGCTCCGCGTGCGAGGGCGCGCGGTCGATCGTGTAGTGGGTCACCGCCGCCGCGAGGGCGGGTGTGGCCATCTGGTAGTCGATGCGCCATCCGGTGTTCGTGTCGAAGGCCTGCCCGCGATTGCTCCACCAGCTGTACGGCCCCTCCACCTCGCCGGCCCAGGTGCGCCCGATGTCGACCCAGCCGAGCCCCGGGCCGGTCGTGCCGTCGACGCCCTCGACCTGTTCGCCGGCCGGGCCGAAGAAGCGGTCGAAGTAGGCGCGCTCCTGCGGCAGGAACCCGGCCTTCTTGCGGTTGCCGCGCCAGTTCTTGATGTCGAGCTCCCGGTGGCCCACGTTGAGGTCGCCGACCACGACGGCGAGCTCGTTGTGCGCCTGCAGCAGCGGGAGACGCTCGGTCATGGCGTCGAGGAACTTGTACTTCTCGACCTGCTTCGGGGTGTCCACCTCGCCGGAGTGCACGTAGGTGCTCACCACGGTGACGATCCTGCCGCCCACCTCGTAGTCGGCCTCGAGCCAGCGGCCGGCGCTGTCGAAGTCGTCGGCACCGAGCGCGACCCGGTGGATCGACGCCCCCTCTCCGTGCTTCCCGGCGCGGGACGCCAGGGCCACGCCCGCGCGCCCCTTCGCCGTTGCGCCGTCGTGCAGGATGTCCCACTCCGGGCCGAGCAGGTCCTCGAGGATCTCCGTGGTGGCCCGCACCTCCTGCAGCGCGAGGATGTCGACCTCGCGGGTGTCGAGCCAGCTCTGGATGCCGTTCTTGAAGGCGGCCCGGATGCCGTTGACGTTGACGGCTGCGACGCGGAGAGGGGTAGTCATAGCTAGAGAGTTTACGAGTCGCCACCGTCATCGACGGCCCGGCGCTTGCGGCGGAAGAGGCGGGCCAGCCCGCGCGGCTCGCGCGCCTCATCCGCCAGTCTCTCCAGCTCGGCGATGCGCTCGCGCTCGATCCGCGCCTTCTCGGCGGCGACGGGGTCGGCAGCGATCCCGGCGTCGTCCATGCCGGTCGCGATCCAGGCGGCGAAGACGAGGATCACCTGGCAGACCAGGTTGAGGAAGATCAGCAGACCGGCGATGATCGCGAACCCGGCGATGAGCGGGTTGTTGCTCGCGCCGCCCAGCAGCAGGTTGCCGGCGAGCTTCAGCACACCGAGACCAACCGCGCCGAGCAGCGCGCCGAAGGCGAGGCGCCGGAACGGGATCGGGATGCCGGCCAGCACGCGGTAGAGCGCGCCGAGCACCACGGTGTCGATGAGCAGCACCACGATCAGGCCGAGCGCCCTGCCGAGCACCGTGCCGACCAGCGAGTCCGAGCCGATGCCGGTGAAGTCCAGTGCGAGGCCGAGCAGTGAGGTGCTGGCGGCGGAGAGCACGGTGGAGACGATGAGAGCGGCGCCGAAGCCGACGGCCAGGCCGAGGTCCTTGAGCTTGAGCAGCAGGAAGTTGGTGGTGCTCGGTGCGATGGAGAAGATGCGGCGGATGGCGTCGCGCGCGGACGCGAGGAAGCCGACGGCCGTGAAGAACAAGCCGACCAGGGCGATCGCGCCGGTCCAGTTGAGGATGCCGGCGGAGAGCAGGTCGTCGGGGTCGATGGCGCCCTCGGAGGTGCTCGAGTCGATGAGCCCGGGAACCGCGGCCGCGATCGTGTCGATCAGCGAGGACCGCAGGGCCGGGTCGTTGGCGATCACGAGCCCGATCACCGAGAAGCCCACCCACAGGCCCGCGAAGGCGGCGAACAGGCCCTGGAACGCGAGGCCCGAGGCCATCAGCGGCCCGCCCATCGAGGTGTAGTGCAGGAACACCCGCACGGGCTTGAGCTTCATCACCCGCGCGACGAGTGCCGGGATCCCCGTGGGGGCCTGATCCTTCTCGTCGGCTACCGGCTTGTTCGTGTCGACCATGCCACAATCGTAGCCAGCAGCCGTGAAGCACCCTCATTGCCGCCGCGGCTTGTGCTCACGGTCGCGGCGTGCTGCGCTACTTCGCCTGCTCGACTCCGAGCGCGTTGCCGTCGGGGTCGAGGATCCACGCCGCGAGGAAGGAGCCGCGGTCGGAGACACCGTTCACGGTGGTCAGCTCCTCGGAGTCGTACTCTTCGGGTGTGATGCCGCGGGTCTTCAGCCAGTCGAGCTCGGCGCGCAGGTCGTCGACCTGCCATGCGGCCTTCGTCTGCTCGTCCTTCGAGCCGACGGTGCTCGTCGTCACCGTGATGCGCGTGCCGCCGCTCAGATAGGTGATCGCCGAGTCGCTCTCCTCGAGCACCTCGAGCTGCAGTGCGTCGGCGTAGAAGGCGCGCGATCTCGGCAGGTCGAGGGAGAGCAGGACGACGCCGATCGGGTGTGTGTTGAGCATGGGGGGCCTCGCTTCGTGAGTGCCGCCCGGGTGGCGGCTCCTCCACGATAGGCACGACCGCCGACGCCGCACTCCTACCAGCGGGGCATTGACTCGCGGGGCTCAGCGCTCCAGGGCGGGCCGTTTGGGGTCGAAGCGCCAGTCGGCGACCAGGAACTGCATCGCCCTGGAGTCGTCGCGCGCTCCGAGCCCCTCGCGGTCGTACAACTCCGTGGCGGCCTGAAGGCGCTCCTCGTCGAGCTCGACGCCGAGGCCGGGTGCGGTCGGCACCGCGATGCGTCCACCGACGATCTGCAGCGGGTCGACGGTGAGGTTCTGCCCGTCCTGCCAGATCCAGTGCGTGTCGATCGCCGTCGGGTTGCCGGGTGCGGCTGCCGCGACGTGGGTGAACATCGCGAGCGACACATCGAAGTGGTTGTTGGAGTGCGAGCCCCAGCGCAGCCCCCAGTCGTCGCAGAGCTGTGCGACGCGCACCGAGCCCGCCATCGTCCAGAAGTGCGGGTCGGCCAGCGGGATGTCGACGGCGTTCGTGCGCACGGCGTGCCCCAGTTCGCGCCAGTCGGTGGCGATCATGTTCGTGGCGGTGGCCAGACCGGTGGCGCGCTTGAACTCCGCCATCGTCTCGCGGCCCGAGTAGACGCCCTCCGCTCCCACCGGGTCCTCCGCGTAGGCGATCACGTCGCGCAGCGAACGTCCGACCGCGACGGCCTGCTCGAGCAGCCAGGCGCCGTTCGGATCGATGGTGAAACGGGCGTCGGGGAATCGCTCGGCCAGCGCGGTCACGGCCTCCGCCTCCTGCCAGGCGGGCAGTACGCCGCCCTTGAGCTTGAAGTCCGAGAAGCCGTAGCGCTCGTGCGCGGCCTCGGCCTGCCTCACGACGGCCGCCGCGTCCGTGGCCGTCTCGTGGCGGATGGACGCCCAGTCGCCGCCACCGGACGACCGCGCGTAGGGCAGGTCGGTGCGGGAGGAGTCGCCGACGAAGAACAGGTAGCCGAGGGCCTCGACCTCGTCGCGCTGGCGGCCGTCGCCGAGCAGCGCCGCGACCGGCACACCGAGGTGCTTGCCGAGCAGGTCGAGGAACGCCGCCTCGAGCGCGGTGACCACGTGGATGGTGGTGCGGAGGTCGAAGGTCTGGGCTCCTCGTCCCCTGGAGTCGCGGGAGGCGAACTCGAGGCGCACCCGGCGGAGGGCGGCCAGGTGGTCGCCGATGCTCGCGCCGACCACGAGCGGGGCCGAGTCGGCCAGGGTGCGCCGGATGGCTTCTCCGCCGGGCACCTCTCCCACTCCCGTGTTGCCGTCGGAGTCGGTGAGGACGACGATGTTGCGGGTGAAGTAGGGGGCGTGCGCGCCGCTCAGGTTGAGCAGCATGCTGTCGCGGCCGGCGACAGGCACCACCCGCAGATGCTCGATCGTCGGTGTTGTGCGCACCGTGTCGACCAGGACCGCGGAGGTCACCGGCCGACCACGCCGTCGACGAGGCGCAGGATGCCGAGTGGGTTCGACGGCTGCAGCGGTGCGGGCAGCAGCTCGGCGGGGACGTTCTGGTAGCTCACCGGGCGCAGGAATCGCTGAATGGCCAGAGTGCCCACCGACGTCGACTGGGAGTTGGAGGTCGCCGGGAACGGACCGCCGTGCACCATGGAGTGCACGACCTCCACGCCGGTCGGCCAGCCGTTGAACAGAACCCGTCCGGCACGCAGTTCCGCCTGCTCGAGCATGGCCGCGGCTCCCGGCTCCGCGCCCGCCGTGTGCAGGGTGACGGTGAGCTGGCCTTCGAGGCCGGCGAGGATCGCGGGGAGCTCGGAGACGTCGTCGACGAGAACCGCGAGGGCCGCGGGACCGAAGACCTCGTCGCGCAGGGACGTGTCGGCGGCGAAGGTGGCCGCGTCGGTGACGTAGAGCTGGGGCAGGCCGGGAACCGCGATGTCGTCGTCCGGGGCTCCGGTCGCGATGGCTCGAACGCCCGCGTGCCGGTCGAAGGCGTCGGCGCCGCGTGCGAACGAGGACGCGATGCCGGCCGTGAGCATGGGGGCGGCACTGGATGCCGCGATGGCGGCCCCCGCTCCCGCGATGAAGCGGTCGGCGTCGTCGCCCGCCACGAGGAAGACGAGCCCGGGGCTGGTGCAGAGCTGCCCGACCCCGGTGAGCACGGATGCCACCCACTGGGCGCCGAGCGCGTCGGGCGCCTCCCGCAGGCGCCCCGGGAGGACGAAGACCGGGTTGATGCTGCTCATCTCGGCGAACACGGGGATCGGCTCCGGCCGGTCGGCCGCCGCACGCGTGATCGCCACTCCGCCGGAGCGGGAGCCGGTGAAGCCGACCGCCTTGATGCGCGGGTGCGTGACCAGCGGTATGCCGACGTCGGCGCCGCTGCCGTAGAGGATCGAGAACACACCCGGGTGGAGGCCGTTCGCGGCGACGGCCGCGGTGACCGCCCGCGCGACGAGCTCCGAGGTGCCGGGGTGCGCGCTGTGCGCCTTGACGACGACCGGCGCGCCGGCTGCGAGAGCGGATGCGGTGTCGCCGCCCGCGACGGAGAAGGCGAGGGGGAAGTTGCTCGCGCCGAATACGGCGACCGGTCCGAGCGGGATGGTGCGCAGCCGGATGTCGGGACGCGGCAGCGGAGAGCGCTCGGGAAGCGCCGAGTCCACGCGCGCCGAGTGGAAGTCGCCCTGGCGCAGCACCGTGGCGAAGAGGCGGAGCTGGTTCGACGTGCGCGCCGTCTCGCCGAGAACGCGTGCGGTGGGCATGCCGGTCTCCGCGGTGACGCGCTCGGTGAGCGCGGTGCCCAGGGCGTCGATGTTGTCGGCGATCGTCTCGAGGAAGACCGCACGTGCGGCCGGCGTGGTGGCGCGGTAGCTCGCGAAGGCCTCCCAGGCCAGCTCCGCCGCGTGGTCGACGTCGGAGGCGGAGGCCAGCCGGTAGCTCGGCTCGAGAGTGTCACCCGACCGCGGATCGACGCCGGCGATCTCGCCGACCCCGTGCGCGGCATCCGCCCCGCCGATGATCGAGGTTCCGGTGAGCGTGCGGGTTTCTGCGGTCGATGAGGTCATTTCGGGAGCACTCCTTCAGGCTCGACGCGAGATCGCGTTCTCCCAGACTAGGAAGCTATCGATGCGCCTCCAAGATGAAGTTGGCATACAACGATGCTCGCCCGGTATCGGTCACTCCTCCGGGGTGAGGTGCATCAGCATGTCGAGTGCCGGCCGCAGCGCCGGATTGGTGTTCTCGTCGCCCCACGCCACGCTGAGTCCCACGCTGTTGAACTTGTTCATCGGCGGGCGCGTGTCGAGGTCTTTGAAGACGACGCCCTCCGGCTTGAACCGGCGCGCGGACTCGGGCACCAGCGCGACGCCGAGGCCGGCCTGCACGAGCGCGAGCAGGGCGGGCACCTGGCTGGCGTACTGCACGATGGTGGGCGCCACTCCGGCGGCGACGAACAGGGTGAGCACGAGGTCGTGGAAGTAGCGCGCCTCGGCGGGCGCATAGGTGAGCAGCCTCTCGTCGGCGAACTCGATCAGCGACATGGCGCCCGGCAGATCGGCGATGCGGTTGTCGGCGGAGACGGCGGCGATCATCCGCTCGGTCATGATCGAGCGGCTCTGGATGCCGGGGCGCGCCACGATCGGGCGGAGCAGGCCCAGGTCGACGGTGCCCTTGGCGAGCTCGTCCATCTGATCGGTCGAGACCAGCTCCCGCAGCACGAGGGTCACGTCGGGGATCTGCGCGGCGGCGGTGCTCAGGAAGACGGGCAGGGCACTCTGCGCCGCCATCGCGGTGTAGGCGATCGTCAGGGTGCCCGCCGCGCCGGAGGCGACGCGGCGCACGTCGACGGCCGACTTCGCGACGAGGTCGAGGACGCGCCGTGCATTGGGCAGCAGCGAGGCGCCCGCCGGGGTGAGCCGGACGCTCCGCGAGGTGCGGGTGAAGAGCATCGTGTCGAGCTCGCGTTCGAGCAGCTGGATCTGTCGGCTGAGCGGCGGCTGCGTCATCCGCAGTCTCTCTGCGGCCGCTCCGAAGTGGAGTTCCTCGGCCACGGCGACGAAGCACTCGAGTTGCGTGAGCGAATACATCGATCTACTCCCGGTATCGGTTTAGCCAGATTTTGGCTTGGTTGTGAATCAATCCTGACCCTATCGTTCTGACTACCGCAAGTCGAGAACCGACGCCACGGCATCGGTCGCAAAGGAGTTTTTGTGCTCAACGGAGTCCTGTTCTTTCCCATCACCCCCTTCGACGACGACGACCGCGTCGCACTCGACGTTCTGCGCGACCACCTGGAGGCGGGCATCGCCTACTCCCCGGGAGGCATCTTCATCGCGTGCGGCACGGGCGAGTTCCACGCGCTGGCACCCGAGGAGTTCACCGCCGTTGTGACGACCGCCGTCGAGGTGGCGGCCGGTCGCGTGCCGGTCTTCGTCGGTGTCGGCGGGCCCCTGGCCCTGGCGCGACGACTCGCCCGCACGGCCGCAGACGCCAGCGCCGACGGCATCCTCCTGCTTCCCCCCTACCTCGTCACCGGCCCGGTCTCCGGGCTCGTCGACTACGTCACGGCCATCGCGGGGGAGACCGAGCTGCCCCTGATCGTGTACCACCGCGGGAACGCCCGCTTCACCGTGGAGAGTGCGACCGCCGTCGCCCAGCTCGCGACCGTCGTGGGATTCAAGGACGGCGTCGGCGACCTCGATCTCATGTCGCGGATCGTGCTCGCCGTGCGCGACAGCCTCGCCGAGAGCGGCAAGTCGTTCCAGTTCTTCAACGGACTCCCGACGGCGGAGTCGTCGCAGGCCGCCTACCGCGCCATCGGGGTGGAGCTCTACTCCTCCGCGACCTTCGCGTTCGCGCCCGCCATCGCCGTGGCGTTCTACCGTGCGCTGGAAAGCGGTGACCGCCCGCTGGTCGACGCACTCAGCCGCGAATTCTTCCATCCGCTCGTGAGACTCCGCGACCGGGTTCCCGGCTACGCGGTGTCGCTTGTGAAGGCGGGCGCCCAGCTCACCGGCATCGCCTCCGGGCACGTGCGGGCACCGCTGGTGGACATGTCCGAGGAGCACCGCGAGGAGCTCGCGGGCATCCTCGCGGCGGGGCTCCGTGTACTGGAGGACCGTAAGCTTCCGACGGAGGCGCTGGTCCTGGCGCCGTAACCCTCTACCGCTCACCCGCCCCGTACACCGTCGTACCAGGAGATCAGCCATGACCGCCAGCACCCACGCCACCGGACCCCACCCGATCGCGAGCATCGTGATCACGCCGGTCGCGTTCCGCGATCTGCCGCTGCTGAACACGGTGGGGGTGCACGAGCCGTTCGCGCTGCGCGCCATCGTGGAGATCACGACCGCCTCCGGGATCAGCGGACTGGGAGAGACCTACGGCGACGCCCCGCACATCGCCCGGCTCGAACTGGCGGCCCGGCAGCTGGTGGGCGTCGACATCTTCAACATCGGGGAGCTGCGCAGGCGCATCGCCGCGACCCTGCGCACCGACACCACCCGCGGCGGCCACGGCATGAGCGGCATGGTCACCGGGTCGAGCACGCCCGACCGCGTGCTCTCCCCGTTCGACGTGGCGGCCCTCGACATCCAGGGCAGGATCGTCGGGCGTCCGGTGAGCGACCTCCTCGGCGGAGCGGTGCGATCGCGCATCCCGTTCAGCGGCTACCTCTTCTACAAGTGGGCCGGCCACCCCGGTGCTGCCGAGGACTCCTGGGGCGCCGCACTCGACGCCGACGGGATCGTCGCCCAGGCAAGGACGATGGTCGACGCCTACGGCTTCTCGGCGCTCAAGCTCAAGGGCGGGGTGCTCGCCCCGCGGGAGGAGGTGGAGGCGATCCTCGCGCTGCGCGCGGCCTTCCCCGACCACCCGCTGCGCCTCGACCCGAACGCGGCCTGGACCGTGGACACCTCGATCGAGGTGGGCCGAGCCCTCGACGGCGTGCTCGAGTACCTCGAGGACCCGACCCCGACGATCGCCGGAATGGCGGGCGTGCGCCGGGAGGTTTCGATGCCGCTCGCGACGAACATGTGCGTGGTGAGCTTCGACGACGTGCCGGCGGCGGTGCGCGAGGGCGCGGTCGACGTCATCCTGTCCGACCACCACTTCTGGGGCGGCCTGCGCCGGTCGCAGGGGCTCGCGGCGATCACCGAGACCTTCGGACTGGGGCTCTCGATGCACTCGAACTCGCACCTCGGCATCTCCCTCGCGGCGATGGTGCACCTCGCCGCCGCGACCCCGAACCTCGACTACGCCTGCGACACCCACTGGCCGTGGAAGCTCGAGAGCGAGGACGTCATCGCGCCCGGGGTGCTCGCCTTCGACGGCGGCTCGGTCGCGGTGCCGACGACGCCGGGCCTGGGCATCGAGCTCGACCGCGACAGGCTCGCCGTGCTGCACGAGCAGTATCTCGCCTGCGGGCTGCTCAACCGGGACGACACCGGCTACATGCGCAGCATCCAGCCCGACTACGAGCTCGTCAGCCCCCGCTGGTGACCACCGCTGCGCAGCCGCTGCGCGTCCTCGTCACCGACACCATCATGGCGAGGTTCGAGGCGGAGCTCACCGCCTCGGCGAGCGGAGCGGAGTGGATCATCGCGCCCGGATTGCCGGACGACGAGCTGGTCGAGGCGATGCCGGGAATCGACGTGCTCGTCTGCTCCACGATGAGCCGTGCGATGGCGCTCGCCGCAGACCGCCTGCGGCTGGTGCACGTCACCGGCGCCGGCTTCGACAGGATCCCGGTCGCCGATCTCGCGCCGGGCGTCGCGGTCGCCAACACCTTCCACCACGCCGTGCCCATCGCCGAGCACGTGGTCATGGCGACGCTGATGCTGTCGCGGCGGGTGCTCCCGGTCGACCGGGAGATGCGCTCGGGCCGCTGGCGCACCGTCGGCAACGATGCGACCGTGCCCTTCCACCCGGTGCTGCGCGGGCGCACCATCGGCCTGATCGGCTTCGGCGGCATCGCCCAGGAGGTCGCCCGACTGGCGGGCGCCCTGGGCATGCGCGTGCGCGCGGTGCGGAGCAATCCCGGTGCGGGGCTGCCCGACGACCTGGTCGTCGACTGGATGGGCGCCACCCACCAGCTCGACACCCTCCTCGAGACCAGCGACGTGGTGGTCGTCACCGTGCCCCTCAGCGACTCCACCCGCGGCCTCGTCGATGCCGCGGCCCTCGCCCGGATGCGCCCGGGCGCGATCCTCGTCAACGTCGCCCGCGGCCCGATCGTCGACGAGCAGGCGCTCCTCGACGCTCTCATCGGGGGGCGCCTCGGCGGTGCGGCGATCGACGTCTGGTGGGACGCCCCGGGTGACGGCGGGATCGCCCCGCCCGTGGTCGCCCGTTTCGCCGCGTTGGACAACGTGGTGCTCACCCCGCACTACTCCGGGCACGCGCGCACGACCTTCGAGCAGCGGGCCGCGGATATCGCGGCGAACATCTCGAGACTGGCCGACGGGCATCCGCTCGAGAATGTCGTACGCGCCGCGCGCTAGAGCAGCTGCGCGACGATCAGCATCACCGCGCCCAGGCTCGATGCCGCCAGCGCGGTGGCGCGCAGGCGGCGCTTGTCGAGCAGCGTGTTCGTGAACCGCGAGAGCGCGTAGCCGGCGATCGCGGCAGGCACGAGCCAGGCCGCCAGGGTGAGCGTCGCCGTCGTCACCGTGCCGAACGCGACCAGGGCGACCAGCGACAGCGACGAGCCCACCAGGAAGAACGCGGCCATGGTGCCGCGCAGCCGCGGCCCCTCGAAGCGCTGCCAGATGAGCGCCATCGGGGCGCCGCCGATCGACGTCGAGGTGCCCAGGACACCGGATGCCGCGCCGGCGGTCATCAGGCCGACACGCGTCGGGGCCGGCTTCCAGCCGACCAGGGAGAGACCCACCCCGCCGAGCACCACGGACGCCACGAGGATCGCGAGCGCGCTGGCCGGCAGCACGGCGACGAGTCCGGCCCCCGCGACACTGCCGGGCACCCGGCCGACGAGCGCCCAGCCCGCCCCCTTCAGGTCGAGCGACTCCCGCTCGCGTACCGCCACGATCCCGGTGACCACGATCGCGAGCATGATGACGATGCCGGGGAGCACCGTGGGGTCCATGAGCCCGATCACCGGGGCGGCCAGCATGCCGAGACCGAATCCGATGGAGCCCTGCAGGGCGGCCGCGACGACCACCACCGCGGCGACCACGGCGATCTGCCACCAGATCACGAGGCGCGCGCGAGCAGCCCCGAGTCCTCCCCCCGCTGCACGGGGTGGTGGCATTCGGCGAGGTGCTCCGGCTCGCCGGTGGGCGCGGTGGGCGCGGGGGCGGTGGTGGCGCAGATCTCCGTCGCCTTCCAGCACCTCGTGCGGAACCGGCAGCCCGACGGCGGGTCGAGCGGTGACGGCATCTCGCCCTTCAGCACGATCCGCTGCCGCCTGCCTTCGACCGCGTCGAGTCGCGGCGACGCCGACATGAGGGCGGCCGTGTAGGGGTGGCGGGGGCGTTCGAAGACCTGCTCGGCCGTGCCCGTCTCGATGATGCGTCCGAGATACATCACGGCGACCCGGTCGGCCACATGCCGCACCACCGAGAGGTCGTGGGAGATGAAGATGTAGGCCACCCCGAGGCGCTGCTGCAGCTCGTTGAGCAGATTGAGCACCTGTGCCTGAACCGAGAGGTCGAGGGCGGAGACCGGTTCGTCGAGCACGATGATGTCGGGGCCGAGCGCGAGAGCGCGCGCGATGCCGATGCGCTGGCGCTGGCCGCCCGAGAACTCCTGCGGCGACTTGCCGGCGTCGCTCGGCCTGAGGCCGACGAGGATGAGCAGCTCCCTCACCCGCTCGGCGCGCGCCGCGGCCGTGGGGAACAGGTCGCGGTGTGTCATCCACGGCTCCGCGATGATCTCGCCGGCGGTCATGCGGGCGTTGAGCGATGCGAAGGGGTCCTGGAACACCATCTGCACACGTCTGCGCCACGCCAGCAGCGCCTTGCCCTTGAGCGAGAAGGGGTCGATCCCGTCGAAGCGGAAGGTGCCGGCATCCGGACGCTCGAGCATCAGGAGGGTGCGGGCGAGTGTCGACTTGCCGCAGCCCGATTCGCCGACGAGCCCGAGCGTCTCGCCGCGGTTGACGTGCAGGTCGATCCTGTCGAGCGCGCAGAGGACGTTGTTGCCGTTCTTGGCGGATGCGACGTGGAAGTTCTTGGTGAGCCCGCGGATGTCGAGAAGCGGGGCGTCGAGCAGGTCAGGCAACGGCGAGTTCCTTCCAGAAGTGGCAGGCGACTTCGCGTCCCTCGCCGGTGGCTTGCAGGGCCGGTCGGGTGGTGCGGCACAGCTCCGAGGCGAGCGGGCAGCGCGACTGGTAGACGCAGCCCCTCGGGATGTCGTGCAGCTCGGGCGGGGAGCCGGGTATCGAGGTCAGATCGTCCCCGCGCTCGGCCCCCACCGGGACCGAGTCGAGCAGGCCCTTCGTGTACGGGTGGTGCGGTTCCGAGAAGACCGCGGCCACCGGGCCCTTCTCGATCACGTTGCCCGCGTACATCACGGCCACCGTGTCCGCCTCCTCCGCGACGAGGGCGAGATCGTGGGTGATCAGCACGATCGCCATGTGGCTCTCGGTGCGCAGGTCGCGCAGCAGGTCCATGATCTGGGCCTGCACGGTCACGTCGAGGGCCGTGGTGGGCTCGTCCGCGATCAGCAGCCGCGGGCTCAGTGCCACCGCCATCGCGATGAGGATGCGCTGGCGCATGCCCCCGGAGAACTGGTGCGGATAGGAGTCCACCCGGGTCTCCGGCTGCGGGATCCCGACGTGTCCCATCAGCTCGATCGCCTTCGCCTTCGCGGCCTTGGCGGAGAGTCCGCGGTGGATGCGGAAGGCCTCCCCGAGCTGCGTGCCCACCGTGTACACGGGGTTCAGCGCCGTGAGCGCGTCCTGGAAGACGATCCCCAGCTCGGGGCCGGCGAACTTCAGCCGCTGCCGCGGGGTGAGGGCGGCGAGGTCGGTTCCGGAGAGGTTCACCTCGCCGCCGGTGACACTGGCCACCGGGTCGAGCAGGCCGGCGATGGCCTTGGCCGTCATCGACTTGCCGCAGCCCGACTCGCCGAGGAGGGCGATCGTGCGTCCGGAGAGGGCGGTGAAGCTCACGTCGTTGACGGCGCGCAGGGTGCCCTTCGGCGTGCGGATGTCGACGTCGAGACCGGAGACCTCGAGCACGACCTCGTCCTCCGTGGGGAGGGGCGCTGCGGATGAGGGGCGGGTGTCCGTTGTCATCACTTCACTTCCTTCGGCGGCATTCTCACGATGAGGCGCTTGCGGGGCAGGGTGAGCCGCCAGCGCTGGGCGGGATCGGTGGCGATGCGCAGCCAGGCGGCGAGCACGTTGGCCGCGACGGTGGTGATCACGATGGCGAGTCCGGGGAAGAGCGCCAGCCACCACGCGGACTGGAGATACTGCCTGCCCTGGGCGACCATGAGGCCCCAGCTCACGTCGGGCGGCTGGATGCCGATACCAAGGAAGCTGAGCGACGACTCGGCGAGCATCACGTAGCAGAACTCGAGGGTGGCGAGGGTGAGGAGGGTGGGCAGCACCACCGGGATGACGTGACGACGGATGATCGCGCTGGGAGCGGTGCCGAAGGTGCGGGCGGCGTCCACGAAGGTGCGGCTCTGCAGCTCCGCCGATTCGGCCCGGGCGGTGCGCAGGTAGATCGGGATGCGGGTGATCGCGAGGATGAGCACGATGTTGGCGATGCTCGGGTTGAAGATGTACAGCACCACGACCGCGAGCAGGAGCGAGGGGAAGCTCATGATCACGTCGCCGATGCGCATCGAGATCGTCTCGCGCAGTCCGCGGTGGTAGCCGGCCCAGACTCCCCAGAGCGAGCCGACCACGAGCGAGACGACGACCGCGGGGACCGCGACCGAGAGCGTCGTGCGCGTGGCGACGACGAGCCGGGCGAGCATGCTGCGGCCGAGCGAGTCGCTGCCGAGCACGAACTGCCAGCCGTCGGCGAGGCTGAACGGGGGACGGTTGGTGGCCGACAGGTCCTGCTTCGTCGCGAGGGCGCCCATGAGCACGGGGCCGAATATCGCGGTCAGCACGACCAGCACGAGAACGACGGCGGCGACGGTCGCGAAACGGTCGCGCAGGAGCAGTCGGAACAGGCTGATCTTCTTGTCGGGCGCCGATTCGATGCGGGTGATGGAGATCGCCTCGGTCGACGGCGGTGCGACCGCGCGTCCCCCGGGCGGCAGCTGCGGGTCAGGCTGGTACGGAGACATTGACTCTGCGCTTTCTCATCGTTCCGGCCGGTCGCACCCGGGCATCCAGGAGCGCGTAGAGCAGGTCGATCACGATGTTGAGGGTGAAGATCGAGATGGCCGTGACCAGCACCGCGGCCTGCAGTACGGCGAAGTCGCGCTGCAGGATCGAGTCGATCATGAGCTTGCCGATGCCGGGCCAGCCGAATATCGACTCGACCACGACGGCGCCGTTGATGAGGCCCACGGCGAGGTCGCCGGCCACGGTGAGCGCCGGCGCGGCCGCGTTGCGCAGCGCGTGCCGGAACACGACGCGGGATTCGCTCGCCCCCTTGCTGCGCGCCAGTTTGATGTAGGGCTCCGAGAGCGACGAGACCATCGCCCCGCGCACGATCTGCACGAGCACACCGAACGGGCGCAGCAGCAGTGTCGCGATGGGGAGGATCCACGACGCCCCGCTGGCCACGCCCGAGGTGGGGAGCCAGCCCAGCGTGATCGCGAAGACGAAGATGCCGACGATCGCGAGCCAGAAGTCGGGCACACTGGCGGCGGCCATCGAGATGAAGCTCGAGATCCGGTCGGCGATCCCGTTCGGCTTGAGCGCCGCCCAGCTGCCCACGAGAACGGCGAGCACTATGGCGAGCAGCATGGTGACCCCCGCGAGCTGCAGCGTCGCGGGGAAGGCACGCAGCGCCATGGTCGCGGCGTCCTCCCCGGTGCGCAGCGAGGTGCCGAAGTCGAGCCGGAACACGCCCCCGATGTAGTTCGCCATCTGCAGCCAGAGGGGATCGTCGAGGCCGTTGCGCGCCGCGAAGTCGTCCCGCATCTGCTGGGTGGCGTTCAGCGGGAGGTACAGGCTGGCCGGGTTGCCGGTCAGCCGGGCCAGCGCGAACACGCCGAGGATGACGACGACGAGCGGAACAGCACTCGAGATGATCCTGCGTCTGAGGAAGGTCCACATGAGCTACTCCGCTCGTCGTTCGGTCGGTGATGGGTGATGCCGGAGTGGCCGGTCAATCGACCCGCACGAAGTCCGACAGGCGGATCTCGTCGCCGGTCGCGGCATCGGGGGTGTAGTCCACCGTTGTCGCCAGGCCGATCTCTCCGACCATGTGCGCGATCGTCGCGAACTGCACGATCTCCTCGTTCTGGTAGGCGAAGACCTCCTCGTAGGCCGTGGCGCGCTCCTCGTCGGACTGCTCCCCGGCGGCCGCGAGTATCTCGTCGAACTCGGCGGTGCCGAACGCGCTCTGCGCGCCATCCGTTCTCATGTACTGGTCGACCGTGAACTGCGCGTCCCCGGCCTGGTTGCCGTGCATGATCAGCAGGGCGATCGGACCCTGGTCGGTCACGAAGGGGCGCAGCTGGTGCTGCAGGTGCTGGGTGGTGTCCACCATGGTGAGCTTGACGTTCAGGCCCGCCTGCGCCAGCTCCTCCTGGAGAACCTGCGCCATCTCGGTCACCTTCGGGAACTGCGCGTTGCGGGCGACGAGCGTGATCTCGGTGTCGACGGGAACACCGTCGGCACGGGCCTCGTCGACGAGCGCCTTCGCGGCGTCGAGGTCGAACTCCCACGTCTCGAGGTCGTCGTTGAAGCCGACCACGCCGGTGGGGATGAGCTGGGCGGCGGGCTTCGTCTCCTCGGTGAACAGCGAACCGAGGATTCCCTCACGGTCGATCGCGTAGTTGACGGCCTGGCGCACGCGGATGTCGTCGAGCGGGGCGATGTCGCCGGAGAGGCGCAGCGCGACCGTCTCGTTGTTGGCGTAGTCGACGCCGAGCTCGCCCGCGCCGTCGTCGGGGCCGAGTCCGACGGCGACGTCGGCCTCGCCACTGGTGACCATCGCGGCGCGCACCGTTCCCTCGGAGCGCCACTGGTACTCGGCAGCCGCGTACGACGGCGCCTCCCCCCAGTAGTCGGCGTTGCGGTCGAGCGTCAGCTTGGTCCCGGTGTCCCACGACGCGATGGCGTAGGGGCCGGTGCCGATCGGCTCGCGCACCTTCTCGCTGGTGCTGGTCGACTCGGGCACGATCTCCACGAAGGAGAGTCGCAGCGGCAGGATCGGGTCGGGTCGCACGGTCTGCACGGTGAGGGTCGTGTCGTCGACGGCGCTCACCACGAGGTCGTCGTCACCGAAGACGTAGCCCTCGACGTTGCAGCCGAGATCGGAGTTGACCGCCCGGTCGATCGCGAACGCGGCCGAGTCCGCGGTGAAGGGGGACCCGTCGGAGAAGGTGACGCCCTCGCGGAGGGTGAAGGTCCACTCGGTCTCGCCGGTGGCCTCCCACTCGGTGGCCAGCAGCGGCTCGAGCTCCCCGGAGGTGGGGTTGCGCTCGACCAGCGGCTCGGTGATGTTCGAACGGGTCACGATCCCGGTGGCCGTCAGGCTGCCCTCGCAGGGCTCCAGGGTCGGCGGCTCCTGGGGGAGCACGATGCGGAGGGTGTCGCCGGCTGCGCCGCCTCCACCCGTGCTCGAGTTGGCGACCCCGCATCCGCTCAGAATCAGGGCGAGGGCCGCACCGGTCGCAGCGACGGCGACGATCCTGGATCCCCGCGGGGTGCGGCTAAGTGGTGAAGAAGACATCGTTGGTTCCTCCGGTTTGGTATCGGCCCGCGCCGGCCTCTCTCGAGGGGCGGGATCCACTGCGACGTTGCGAGACGGTTCTTGTCGATACGCCCTCAGCTTGGGTGCCGCTCCGGGGTGCGTCAAGCAAGGGTGTGCTCGCCCGCATCCCCGGTCGCGCCGCGGTGCGCCAATCCGGCGGGATGCATCGACCGGGAGGGCGGCGAGAGGCCCGAGGTTCCGGGGGTCTCGCGCTTTCGATGCCCTGCGGGCATCAATCCATACGAAGTTGGTGTTGTTTCGTCATAGATGGCTGCCTAGCGTTCACACTGTGATGACCACCACTTCGAGCACCCCCATGTCCACCGGTTCGGCCAGCGGCACTACCGGCCGAATTCTGCAGGTCGGCCCGCTGATGGCGGATCTGGAGGGCGCGCTCGTCGACCGCTACGACGTCCTCCGGTTGCCCGCAGAGCCCGCCGAATTCCTCGCAGAGCACGCGGCATCCGTCACCGTCGTGGTGACCAGCGGCGGGCAGGGTGTCGGCACCGAACTGATGCGGGCGCTGCCCGCACTCCAGGCCGTCGTCAACTTCGGCGTGGGCTATGACACGACCGACATCGACCAGGCGCGCACTCGGGGGATCGTTGTGAGCAACACCCCCGACGTTCTCACCGACTGCGTCGCCGACACCGCGGTCGGACTGCTGCTCGACACCATGCGCCGGTTCAGCGCCGCCGACCGGTACGTGCGCCGCGGGGAGTGGCCGGGTGCGCGCTTCCCCCTCACCACGAGCGTCTCGGGCAAGCGGGTCGGCATTGTCGGCCTCGGGCGGATCGGCGGGGCGATCGCGCGGCGGCTCGAGGGCTTCGACTGCCGCATCTCGTACCACAACCGCACGCCGGCAGCCGGCGTCGCCTACGAGTACGTACCGACGTTGCTCGAACTCGCCCAGCAGAGCGACGTGCTCGTCATCGCGGCCGCGGGCGGCGATGCCACCCAGAAGCTGGTGTCCGCCGAGGTCATCGCGGCGATCGGCCCGCACGGCTTCCTGATCAACATCGCCCGAGGATCGATCGTCGACGAGCCGGCCCTGGTGAGCGCTCTGGTCGAGGGCCGCATCGCCGGCGCCGGGCTCGACGTCTTCGCGAGCGAGCCGACGGCTCCCCCGGCGCTGTTCGCACTCGATACCGTTGTGCTGCTGCCCCACCTCGCCAGCGGAACCGTCGAGACCCGGCGCGCCATGACCGAGCTGACCCTGGCGAACCTCGACGCCTACCTCGCGGGACTCCCGCTGGTCACCCCGGTCTGAGAACGACGAAACCCGCGTCGTCCCTGAGCGGATGACGCGGGTTCGGTCGTGCGGGGAGGCTACGCCTTTCCGCGCATAATCGCCTGCTTGACCTCGGCGATGGCCTGCGTCACCTGGATTCCGCGCGGGCACGCCTCGGAGCAGTTGAAGGTGGTGCGGCAGCGCCACACGCCCTCCTTGTCGTTGAGGATGTCGAGGCGCACCTGGGCGCCCTCGTCGCGCGAGTCGAAGATGAAGCGGTGCGCGTTCACGATCGCGGCCGGGCCGAAGTACTGGCCGTCGGTCCAGAACACCGGGCAGCTCGACGTGCACGCCGCGCAGAGGATGCACTTGGTGGTGTCGTCGAAGCGGGCGCGCTCCACCGGGCTCTGCTTGCGCTCCTTGCCGTCCTTCGTGCCCGAGGAGGCCATCAGGAAGGGGTTGATCTGGCGGTACGACTCGAAGAACGGCTCCATGTCGACGATGAGGTCCTTCTCGAGCGGCAGGCCCTTGATCGCCTCGACGTAGATCGGCTTCGTGATGTCGAGGTCCTTGATCAGCGTCTTGCAGGCGAGGCGGTTGCGGCCGTTGATCCGCATCGCGTCCGAGCCGCAGATACCGTGCGCGCAGCTGCGACGGAACGTCAGCGAGCCGTCCTGCTCCCACTTGATCTTGTGGAGGGCGTCGAGCACACGGTCGGTGCCGAAGACCTCGACGTCGAAGTCCTGCCAGCGCGGCT